>JAEEGL016116938.1_pt1 | contig 145712 bp, 92 predicted proteins | sample 9134231 | NCBI WGS metagenome assembly JAEEGL01 (sample SAMN16246548, study PRJNA631951) | gut metagenome | biome: gut microbiome; feature: rumen; material: fiber-attached | host: Bos | place: Iran: Karaj | collected 2018-10 | reverse complement strand
CATGCTCTTCGTGTCGTCGAAGGTCAGCCAGCTCGCCCTGCTTCCCCAGGGCCGCGTGGAGGCTGCCCGCCGCGTGAAGAACATGATTGCCAAGATGGACGAGCTCGGCTTCGGCAACTGCACCAACACCCGCGCTTGCGAGGCCGTGTGCCCGAAGAACGAGACCATCGCCAACATCGCCCGCCTCAACCGCGAGATGATCAAGGCCAAGTTGGCCGATTAAGACTACTTCCCCCTCCCTTTCCGTGGGAGGGGGCTTTTCTTAAAAACTCTGCCGCCCCCGAGGTGGTTGTTATACATTATTTATTTACAGGAAAGCGTTTCTGTTCGTACTTATAGATAGATATTTGAGCTTTTGCTCTTGTTCTTAAATCTCGAAACCGCCAAATCTTCGACATAACAAGAACAAGCAGTTGAAAGTTCACGTCGCAAGGCGTGGACAATTCGTGCTTGTTGTTATGAATGGTCACTTGGCGGTACCAGAGATTTGATAAGCATCGAATGGTTCCGCCTTTTTTTCAACAACAAGCATGGAACAGAATTATTTCAAGTACGAGAATGTTGTTAATTTCAATATTGACGAGATTAAAACAGCCCTTAAGTCAATTCTTGAAGCGAATAAAACTCGCTTTTTACATGAGGACAAAGATTTAAATGATGACTTTGGTTCATATCATTTTGGAGAAATTAAATGTTCATATATGGTTACCTTGAACAAAGTCGATGAGAGTAGTACCAAAATAACGGTTAATTGTTCACCACGTCATGGTGGTTTTCAAGCAAGTATGGCTAGTCTTGAAAACTATACTAATGAGTTTTTAGCCATATTAACAGCAAAACTGAAAGGAGCTTCTGATGAAGAAATGGCCTCTGTGGTCAAACAGAACAACTCTGATAGTTCTCTCGCCAGTAGTTCGATTATTATTACTATTATAATCATTGTAGCATCATTATTTTTTATTTTCATGTGAAGTTCTGTGAGGGTTGGTTATTGTAGTCTTTTTATCGATAATCTAAGCCCCCTTAATACAATGTAACTATATAAGGGACTGAGTAGTTAGCATTGGGTTAACAAATTGTAGCACTCTATTAGCCTGAAAAGTTACTGAAATCTTGCGAAATAGATATTAAACAACAAAAGAGCCTGCGCCACAACTATTAGCGGCGCAGGCTCTTTTTTTATTGGTCGATGAGAATTGTCTTTCTTAGTGATCGGAAAATTTCTGGCGTATGTCGTCGAAACGCTCGTGAATGTCAAGAATAATAGAAGAAGTGGAAACCAGTTCGGGATCGTTGATGTCTTGAATAACAGAGTAGCGTGTGCCACAATAGCCGAGTTCAACCATTTCCGTATCGAACAGCGCATTGATTTCCGGCAGCAGTTCACCGGCTTTCATGTCAACGAGGTCGCATATCAGGGCGGCGGCGATGGTGGCGTCCACGGCCTTCGCCTCGGCCACATGTTCGATGCAGAAGTTCAGTGCCTCGCGGAACCACTCCAGCGCTTCATTCCTCCTCGCAGGCTGTAGCAGGGCTACATGTTTGACGACAGAGGACACCATGGCCTTGGGCAACCAGTATCTTCCTTCCTCTTTCGTAAATGCCGTCAGCTTGTCGAGGCGATGTTGTGCAAGTTTGTAGAGCGTGGGCTCAAATACTTCTTGCGTGCTCTCGCCGAAGTGATAGTCGAAGAATTTTTCCGACTGCCGCATCACTTCAAAAAGGCAGTTGAGGCTGCTGTCCTCGTTCCCCACTTCGGCCAGGAGCATGACGCATGAGGCGAGCAGGCCGTTGTATTCTCCGTCGTCGTAATCATAGGGAATGCCGTCGCAGGTCTTTCCCATGTGGCAGAGAATGAGGTTTTCCAGGTCCTCCCTCAGCTTGTCGTGAGGCAGTGCGAGAATGCGGTCGGTCAACTCGTCTTTCAAGTAGATGGAGTTTTCCGGCTTCGTCAGCTCTTCCTCAATCCAAGGGAAATTCAGCCGGACTTCCGTGGGGTAGTCGGGATGTTGATACGAGTATTTTACTTTCGGACCGTAATTGTTGAAGAGCAGGTCTTCTTCATCGTCGTCCTCTTCCGTTTCGTCGTCCCAGTCGTCTTCCTCGTAGTCTGGGCGAATGATGACGTCGTAATTGCCCTCGCCCAGGTTCTTTTTCAACATCGGCAGATAGCGGCTGGCCTCCAGGTTGTTGTTGGCAACGAGCGTGTGCCTGCCGTTCTTGCCGTAATCATATTCTATCAGCGGAATGTCGTCGTTGTCTTCCTCAAGCATATATCGGGTGAGGCTGAAGCTCTTGTCGGGCGCTATGCCGGCCTCCTCGGCAAATTCCACGGCGCCGAAAATCCAGTTGTGCGCCTCCTCATAACTGCATTCGCGTAGTCCCAAAGGGTGGCTGTCAATCAAATCCTCAAGTTCCTCCGGATCCACGCGGAGCTTGTAGAACGAGTCTTTCACGCCGACACACCAGATGTCCACCAGGAAGAAGGCCAAGCTTATCCTTCCCCCCGTGTGCTTGCGCGTCACAATGATGTGGCCTTCACCCTGGTTTTCCAAGTCTTCGGTGATATAGCACGTTCCAATCTCCAGAGAGCGTGCCCTCTGCTTAATAAAATGTTCGGGTGAGAGGAACTGCTGCCCCTGTTGCTGCTTTTTCTTCTTCTTTGCCATGGTCTGAGGTTATAATAAGGTGTAAAATTTTTGCAAAGATAAGTTTTTTTCGTAAATCATCGCAATTTCGGCGTGGAAAAATCATGATGCCGTCTTTTTGTCATGCCTCAGGAAGAGGCCGGCCAGGATGGTGCCGCTGATGCTGTGCCAGGCGCAACTGATGGCGCAGGGCAGCACGGCCAGCGGCTGGGCCGCAAAGAAGTTGCCGGCCAGCACGGTTGCCAGCCCGGCGTTTTGCATGCCCACCTCAATGCTGATGGTGCGCTTCTTGGCTTTCGTGAAACGCGCCAGGCGGCCCGTCGCGTAACCAAAGATGTAACCCAGGGTGTTGTGGCAGAACACCACGGCAAAGGTCCAAAGGAAGAGCCAGAGGCCGCGTGCCACCAGGTCGTCGTGAACGGTCGAAATGACTCCGCCCACGATACATGCCAGGCAGATGACGCTCAGTCCCGGCATCAGCGACTGAATGGTGGGGAAATGGCGGTTCTGCGAATAGGTGTAGTTGAGGAAACAGCCGATGGCCACGGGAATAATCGTCACAATCAGGATGTTGAGAAACATTCCCAGGGCGTCGATTTCAATGATTTCGCCTGCCGTCAGCTCCATCAGCAGAGGCGTCATCACCGGCGCGAGCAGTGTGGAGGCGCACGTCATGCCCACGCTGAACGCCACGTCGCCGTGGCAGAGGTATGACATGATGTTGCTCGACACGCCGCCCGGACAGCAGCCCACGAGCAGTATGCCCAGTGCCAGTGCCGGTTCCAATCTGAACCCATGCACCAGCAGCCATGCCACGCAGGGCATGATGAAGAACTGTGCGCAGGCCCCGGTGAGGATGTCCAGCGGGCGGCGTGCCAGGATGCGGAAGTCGTCGGTTGTCAGCGTCAGTCCCATGGTCAGCATGATGATGCCGAGGATGACGGTCTGCGTGGTGCCGCGCACCCATTGGAAGATTTCCGGGAAAAAGAAAGTCACCGCTGCTATGGCGATGATGAACAGCGAGGCGTTTGCCGCGAGCCGGCGGCTCAGGAGTGAGAGGAAGGACATTTTCGGGAGCTTCTTTTTGAGTTACGGGCCGCAACGTTGTAGCGGCATGGTGGGACATGGGAAGTGTATTTTTTTCGTCGGGGGCACGGGGTGGAGCGGGGCGGTGGGCCTCGGGCCCGTTTATCCGGCTTCGACGGTGCAAAGGTAGTGTTTTTCCGTTGATAAACCGCAACATTATGGAGGTTCGTGCTGAAAAAAGCACAGAAAGTATTGTGTTTATGGGCGGAAGGTGGCAGATGGGGCCAGTCCAGACCGCATCCGACTGCAGTCGTTTTGCGGTTTGGACTGCAGTCGGATGCGGTCTGGACTGCAGTCGGATGCAAATAAAAATGGTTAGGACTGGAGTCGGGGGTTGTGGAAAATTTGTTAGGACTGGAGGGCTTGCCTAGGGCTTTTTAGGACTTTCTAGGACTTCCTAGGTTTTCCTAGGTTTTCCTAGGAGTTCCTAGGTCTTCCTAGGTCTTCCTAGGTTTTCCTAGGTTTTCCTAGGACTTCCTAGGAGTTCCTAGGTTTTCCTAGGACATCCTAGGACATCCTAGGACTTCCTAGGCATCTTAATTATATAAAAAGGTGGAAAAGATGGCTGCGCCTTCACTATCGGCAGAGCATCTTAAATCACTCAAAAAGTGGAAGCGGGGAAACGAAAAAAGTGTGAAAAGTGTCAGAAAAGGGGATGTTCTGACGGTTTTCACCCCCTTTTTGACGTTTTTTCACCCCTTGCGGCCGTTTTTTTTACTTAATTTTGCAACGAAAATCTATTCCGCAGCACACCTATTACTAAAAACAAATCAATAAAAACATGAAGAAAACGCTATTTCTGTCAGCATTGCTGACGCTGGCCCTCGGCATTTTCACCGGTGCCCAGGCCAAGAAAGTCCACACGATTGGCGACTCCACGATGGCTCCCTACAGCGAGGATGCCACCGTGACGCGCGGTTGGGGAATGTATTTCGGCAACTTCCTCACCAACGGATGGACCTCGGTGAACTACGCCCGTGGCGGCCGCGATTCCCGTGGCGGCTACAACGAATTGTGGCAGAACGCCAAGAACAGCGTCGAGCCCGGCGACTATGTGCTCATTCAGTTTGCCCACAACGACGAGAAGATTGACGGCGTGGACCGCGACGAGCTCTACGATTACTACATGAGCCACGGCATGACGTCGCTGGCCGCATCGATGGAGACGCGCGGCACCACCCCCTCGACCACCTACAAGCAGTGGCTGGCAAAGATTGTTGACGAGGTGGAGGCCAAGGGTGCCCATGCCATCCTGGTGGCCCCCGTGTGCCGCAGCTATTTCGACAGCAACGGCAAAATCAGGCGCAACGGCCGCCACGACCTTGGCGACAGCTTCTCCATCCTTACCGAAAACGGCATCAGGGAGAACCAGAGCGTGGCTGCCGACAACCACCTGATGGACTATCCCTACCACATGGCCCAGCTGGCGCAGGAGAAGGGCGTGCCCTTCATCGACCTCACCATGGCCACGAAGACCCTCTATGAAAGCTATGGCGACGCCAAATGCCACGAACAGCTGTTCGACGGCGACGGCTCCACCCACTTCAACACCACCGGTGCCCTGCTGGTGGCCCGCCTCTGCGCCCAGCTCATGAAGGAGCAGGGCATTTTGTCCGACGACATCAACGTGCCCGTGGACCTCTCGGTGTCGCCCGCCGTGGCCGACCTGGGACAGGCATACGTGGGGCTTACCCTTACGAAAGAGCTGACGCTGAACGGCTTCGGACTGTCGCCGGCAGCAGGAACCATCGACATCGCGGTGAGCGGAAACATTGAGATTTCGCTCAACAAGCAGACGTGGAAAAACAACCTGAGCGTTGACTACACCTCGGGCACCATCGTGCAGACCTTCTATGTGCGCACCATTATCATGGAGCCCGGCGACCTCAGTGCCACCATTACCCTTAGCAACGGCACGCAGACCATCGAGGTGCCGGTGACGGCCACCGGTGCATCGCTCGCCACCGGTGAGCCCGTCAGCGTGACGTGGCCGCTCAGTCAGGACGGCGCTTTCACCCTTGAAGGCACGGCCGAGGCCATGGTTCAGACCTGGAGCGGCATGGAACTGAAAGAATATCTCGACGGCACACAGCACAGCCAGCCCGTGGGCGGCACCTGGACCGCTGCCGAAGACGATGACCCCGCCCGCTATATCAGCTTTGGCCTGAAGGCCGCCGCCGACCAGCCCGTCAACATCAGCGCCATCAGCATGAAAGTGGGAGCTGCCGGCGGCGACGGCTTGCGCTGCCACGTCTATTACAGCACCGACAACTTCAACACCCGCACCACCATTTGGGCACCCACGGCGATGGCCGACGGCACCCTTTACGAAGTGAGCGCGCAGCCCGTATTGAAACTGGAGGGCGGACAACAGCTTGAAGTGCGCATCTACCCCTGGTACACCGAGAACGCCACGGGAAAGACGCTCTGCCTGAAAGACGTCGTCATCAGCGGAACCGGCGAGGGCGGCGCGTTGGAGAATGAAGCCGTCAGCGTGACTTTCCCCTTCCACGAGGGTGCAGCCGGACAAACGGCCACCTTCGGACCGGGCGAACAGGCTCCGGCATGGTTTAAGAGCAGTTATGTGGAAGTAGGAAAATCTTTGGCCTACAAAGGCATCGGAGGCGTGAACACGCAGACGCTCTTCCAGCCCGCCCAGCAGGACGGCGCCGCCAACGACGACAACGCCGTCGATTTCTGTTTCATCACGAAGAAGGGGCTGGTGTTCACTCCCACCCATGTGTCGTTCAACACCACACGCTACGGCACCGACGGCGGAAAAGTTGACGTGTCGTGGATCGACAGCGAAGGCAACGTCACCACCATTGCTAACGGCGTGGTGCCTGCCCGCAACAACAAGACGCCCAACATCACCTACGTCAGCGAGGACATCGTGGGAGCCAACAGCACCGAGGGGCTCTGCAAACTACGCCTGAACCTCTATTCACTGGGCAACACCAAGCAGGTGGGATTTGCCGACATCGTGATTGAAGGCACGCTCCTGGGCTCGCCACAGGAGGCACGCCAGTGCCGGCTGGTCGTCAACTTGAGCGACGAGAACGCCGCCACGCTCACCATTACGCCCAGTGCCGACATCTTCGACGAGGGCGACGAGGTGATTCTCAGCCTGGAAGAAAACTTCGGCTACCACTTCAGCCATTGGCAGGATGCCGACGGCAACACGGTCTCGACCGACAATCCCTATATCTTCAACATCACCGACAACACCACGCTGACGGCCATGTTCAACCAGGCCACCACCTACGCCCTCAACCTTACACTGACCGAGGGTGCCCGCGACAACCTGGTGCAGATACAGCCCGAAGGCACCTTCATCGATGGCAAACGCATGTATGAAGCCGGCACCGAGGTGTTGCTCACCGCACTGAACAACAAGGTGCTCACCTTCCTGGGATGGGAGGACAACACCACCGCCAGCGAGCGCATCGTGACCATGGACTCTGAAAAGAACCTCACCGCCAACTTCTCGGCCGCCGACTATATCGTGGGATGGGATTTCTACTACGACCAGCCCAACCGCGACCGCGTGGCCGACTATAAGAGCGACAGCGAGAACGCCGGACAACTCTGCCTGCGCAATGCCGCCGGCAACACCACGACATGGCTCACACGCGGCATCACCAACGGCTCGGAAAACGGACGGTGGGGCGCACGTATCTGGAAAAACCGCAGCGAGGGATGGTATTTCGAGGCTTCCTTCTCAACGAAAGGCTACCGCAACATCAAGGTTACCAGTTCGTTGGGCTGCAGCTATAACACCTATCGCACCAACAACCTTCAGTATAGCACCGACGGCGAGAACTTCCAGACGGTGGCCACCTTCGACATTGCCGCCCGCGGATGGTACGACATGCCCGACGTGGCACTGCCCGCCGATGCCGATGAACAGGACCGCGTGTACATTCGCTGGATGCCCGACCGCAACAGTGAGCTCATTGGCGCAGAAACCGACTACGACGGACTCTGCATCAGCGACGTCTTCGTGACCGCCGAGGCCGGCGCACTGGCCGAGGAACAGGCCGTGCTCGTGGCAAGCAATCCCGAGGCAGGGGCCACCGGCGTGAGTGCCAGCGGCAGCATCATCCTCAACTTCGACAAGAAAATCAAGATGGGCACCGGCACGGCAACGCTCGACGGCGAACAGCTCACGCCCGTTATCAGCGGCAAGAGCGCCGTGTTCAAGTACAGCCGTCTGAAATACAACACCACCTACACCTTCACCATGCCCGAGGGCGTGCTGCTCAGCCGTAGCGGCAATCCCGTGGCCGCCACAACCATCACCTTCACTACGATGGAGCGCACGCAGCCCGAGGCACGCCTCTACGACGCCGTGGTGGCACAAGATGGCAGCGGCGACTACACCACGCTGCAGGATGCCATCGACAATGCCCCGGCAGGCCGCGCAAAGCCCTGGCTCATCTTCGTGAAAAACGGACAATACAAGGAGCACATCAACATTCCGTCAAACAAGCCCTATCTGCACATCATCGGCCAGACACGCGACAAGGCCGTCATCCTTGACGACAAGCTCTGCGGAGGCGAAAACGGAGTGCATGTCAGCGTGGGAGCCACCGTGGTGGTCAATGCCAATAACGTCTTCTTTGAGAACATCACCCTGGAAAACAGCTGGGGACACGAGAAGCAGGCCGGACCGCAGGCCCTGGCACTCAACACGCAGGGCGACCGCATCGCACTGAACAACGTGGCACTGCTCTCCTATCAGGACACGTGGATTACCACCGGCACGTCGAACAACCGCCACTACATCAAGAACTCGCTCATTGAGGGAGCCGTGGATTTCATCTACCAGTCGGGAAATGTCTATCTCGACGGCGACACGCTGCTCATCAACCGCCCCTCGGGTGGCTATATCGTGGCTCCGTCGCACACCGCCGACGTGCAGTGGGGTTATGTCTTCCAAAACAACGTCATCAAGCCTTATCCCGGCATGAATGTCACCGATGTGTGGCTGGGCCGCCCCTGGCACAACTCGCCCAAGACGGTGTTTATCAATACGCAGACCTTTGTCAACATTCCTGCCAAGGGATGGTACAACACCATGGGCGGACTGCCCGTGCTCTGGGCCGACTACAACACCGTTGACGCCGACGGCAACCCCGTGGACCTGTCGCAACGCGAAAGCTATTACTACTACATCGACAGCAATACGGGCGAAAAGGTGGAGGCCTTCGACGTGAAGAATTTCCTCACCGACGAGGAGGCTGCGCAATACACCGTGAAGAACGTGATGGGCGGCAACGACAACTGGCAGCCCGACCTGATGTGCGAGGCTTGTAGCGCTCCGCAACCGCAACTGAGGAATGGCCGCCTCTCATGGCAGCCCGTTCCCTACGCCATCTGCTACGTCATCACCGAGGGCGAAGAGGTCGTGGCCTTCACCACCGATACGGAATACACCGCCGCCACGGGCGACGACTACAAGGTGCAGGCCGTGAACGAATACGGCGGACTGAGCCTCTACGGCACTGCCAGCAGCACTACGGCCACCGGCGTCACCATCAGCGACCGCCAGGAAGCCGAAACGCCCGAAGCTTTCTTCTCCGCCAACGGCATGCAGCAGAGCCGCCCCTCCCGCGGCATCAACATCATCCGAATGAAGGACGGGTCGGTAAAGAAGGTAGTGAAATAATTCCTGGGAAAGCCTAGGAGAACCTAGGAACTCCTAGGAAGACCTAGGAAATCCTAGGAAAAAGAAAAAAGTAGCGAGAACCACGGTTCTCGCTACTTTTTTAGTCCTCAAGAGCAAAGTCAAAGGTCAGTTGTTGACCGAAAGGAGGCCGGAAGGACCGGTGGTGGTGGCCCGATAGCGGAAGAGCTTCGCGCCGCCCTCGCCCTTGCTTACGATGCCGCCGTTGTTCAGGTCATAGGCGCGGGCGCAGCGACGGCAGGTGGCCTTGCCCTCGTTGTTGATGGCAAGCTGGAAAGAAGGAATGTTCACCTCCTCGTAGCAATTGGGGCATTGCGCGTCGTAGGCATAGAAAATGGCAGGGTTGTTGAGGTTGCCGAAGCCCACGATGATGCCCGAGGAATTGGAAACCCCAAGTTGCATGGTACGCCGCTGGTCAATGGCGTTGAGCGTGCTGTTGGCCTTCTGCCCATAGTTGTTTTCAAAAGCCAGCTGGTTGTTGGGAGCCGTGCTGATGCGGCAGAAGATGCCGGGCGACATGGCGTTCATGCTGCCAATGAGCACCGGGTTGAGGTGTTGCGAGTTGTCGAAAACGAAATAGGCGTGATGGCCCGAAAACTCGAACTCGCTTTCGCCGCAAGCGGCAAAGAGGAGCAGTGAGAGAATAATCTTTTTCACCCTTTTTACTTTTTCACTTTTTCACCTTTTCAATTTCTCCACTGCCTTTTCCACTTGCTGGAAGGAGAACTGCTTGAATGTGTCGGCAAAGAGCGCCTCGATTTTGTCGTTACAGAGGTTGCCGATGCTTCCCTCGTGGGTGTGGCAGATATTGCGCTGTGCCTGGAAAGTGCCTTCCTCGATGCTCATTCCCACCTGCTTGTAGGCATCGCGGAAAGGCATGCCCTCGGCGGCCAGGCGGTTCACCTCCTCCACGGAGAACATGGGGTCGTAGAGCCGGTTGTCGAGGATGTGGCGGTTCACCTCCATGCGGTTCACGATATATGCCGTCATGGCGAGGCAATCCTTCATCTCGTCGAAAGCGGGCAGGAACACCTCCTTGATGATTTGCAGGTCGCGGAAATAGCCCACGGGCAGGTTGTTCATGATGAGCGTCACCTGCATGGGCAATGCCTGAAGCTTATTGCATTTGGCGCGTATAAGCTCAAACACGTCGGGATTTTTCTTGTGCGGCATGATGCTCGACCCCGTGGTACACTCCTTGGGCAACTTCACGAAACCGAAGTTTTGCGAATTGAACAGGCAGGCGTCGAAGGCCAGTTTTGCCAGCGTGCCGGCAATGGAGGCCATGGCGAAGGCCACGTTGCGCTCGGTCTTGCCGCGCCCCATCTGAGCATACACCACATTGTAGTCCATGCTGTCGAAGCCCAGCAGGTCGGTGGTCAGTTGCCGGTTCAGGGGGAACGACGAGCCGTAGCCGGCCGCCGACCCCAGCGGGTTGCGGTTGGTCATGCGCCAGGCGGCCAGCAGGAAGAGCAGGTCGTCGCAAAGGCTTTCGGCGTAGGCGCCGAACCATAGCCCGAACGACGACGGCATGGCCACCTGCAGGTGGGTGTAGCCGGGCATGAGCACATCTTTATAAAGGTTGCTTTTCGCAATGAGCTCGTCGAAAAGCACCTTCACACCGTCGGCCATCTCGCGAATCTGCTGACGGGTGAACAACTTGAGGTCCAGCAGCACCTGGTCGTTGCGCGAGCGCCCGGCATGAATTTTCTTCCCCATGTCGCCCAGCCGCCTGGTGAGCATCAGTTCCACTTGCGAGTGAACGTCTTCCACGCCGTCCTCAATGACGAAGTTGCCCTTGCATGCCTCGTGGTAAATGGCTTTCAGCTCCTTGAGCAGGGTGTCGAGTTCCGGCTTCTTGAGCATGCCGATGGTCTCGAGCATGGTGATGTGTGCCATGGAGCCCAGCACGTCGTAGGGAGCCAGCAGAAGGTCGAGCTCGCGGTCGCGGCCCACGGTGAAGCGCTCTATCTCGGCGTTCACCTCATAGTTTTTTTCCCAGAGTTTTTTCATGGGGTGGGGGAGTTAAGGGGTTTCGGTGGCATCATAGGGGATGAGTGCCAGCGCGTCGGCCATTTTCTCCAGGGCCTCCTGCAGGGGCTTGCTCACCATGGCCTTGATAAAGGGGTTCAGCTCGGCGTCGATGGTGCATTTCAGCTTGCTGGTAAGGTCGGTGACGGGAAGCATCTGCACCCACAGGGTGAAGGGCACCGGCGATTGCTGTGCCTGGAACTTCACGCACTTGGGTTCCTCGCGCTCCACAATGTTGAGCGTGATGGTGCCCACGGGTGCCATGTCGATGCTCACGGAGTCGGAAGAAAACACGAGGTTCTGGAACTTGTCCTCGGGCAGGCGGTCTTTCACCCGCTCAATGTTATTAAGGTTGCTCAGCATGTCGTAAACGGCCTGCTGGGGATGTGCCACTTGTTTTACGTTGCTTTCAAATTTGCTCATATACTATTTAAGGAGTTTAGGAGTTTGGGAGTTTAGGAGTTCAGACGAAAGTGATGGCGCAGCTTTTTTCAATTTTCCACCTTTCACTTTTTTCCTTTTCACTTTTTCACTTTTTCACCTTTTCTTCATCACCATTCCGCCGGGTTTTCCCTCCAGCGCGCGAGCAGTTCAAGGTCTTCGGTGCTCACATAGCCCGTCTTGGCGGCTTCGGCAATGACGTGCTGGAAGTCGGTGAGGGTGATGAGCTTCACGCCGGCCTGCCGGAAAGCCTCCTCGGCCACGGGGAAGCCGTAGGTGAACGATGCCACCATGCCCACCACGTCGGCCCCGGCCTTGCGCAGGGCGTCCACGGCTTTCAGCGACGACCCGCCGGTCGAGATGAGGTCTTCCACCACCACCACGCGGGCGCCGTCCTTCAGCTGTCCCTCTATCTGGTTGCCCATGCCGTGGTCTTTCGGTTTCGGCCTCACGTAGATGTAGGGCAGTGCCAGCTCGTCGGCCACCAGCGCCCCTTGTGCGATGGCTCCCGTGGCCACGCCGGCCACGGTGTCGGCCTCCATGAAGTGCTCCATGACGGCGTTGGCCAGGGCCAGCTTCACCATTGAGCGCAGGCGGGGGAACGACAATGTCTTGCGGTTATCGGTATAGATGGGCGAGTGCCACCCGCTGGCCCAGGTGAAGGGCTCGTTGGGCTGCAACTTCACGGCCCGCGCCTCCAACAGCTCGCGGGCAAAAAGATTCTTCAATGTGTCCATTATTATTTAAAGTTTAAAAGGTGAAAAAGCGAAAAAGCGTTTTCCATTATTTGAACTTTCCACCTTTTGTTTCTCATTTTTTCACCTTTTCAATTTTTCAATTTTTTAAGCTTCCCGTTGCTTGGTGCCCATGCGGGCTTCCACCACGTTGATGACATAGTCAGCCAGCTTCTCGCACTCGTTGACAATATCCATGTAGATGGTGCCGATGCCGTAAGTATAGACGTGGTTGTTCACGTCGTTGTAGTTTTGCGACTTCAGCTGGTTGCGGAAGTTGTTGATTTCGTTCTCTATGTTGAACGAGCGGTTCACGTCGAAACTTTCCTTCCTGCCGCCCATCAGGCTGTTCATCTGCGTAAGCGCATTGTCGGTGAGCTCCATCATCTGGTGCATGTGGTTATACTGCCCGTCGGTGAAGTGCTCCTCCTTGCCCTGCACCTTGCGGCTGATGGTGCGCGCCATGTTGTAGCAGGCGTCGCCGATACTCTCCAGCTCGCTGATTTCCCTGAGCATGGCGCGAATCTTTCCCTTCGTGTCGTCGCTCAGGTGGGCGTCGCTCACCTGTTCCAGGTATTCGGCAATCTCAATTTCCATGTTGTCCGAAATGCTCTCATATTTCTCAATGCGCGAGAAGAGCTTCACAAATTTCTCTTCGTTTTTCTCGGTGAGCAGTTCCCTCACCATGCCGAACATGCGTTGCATGCGCTCGCTAAAGCTCACAATCTCCTTTTGCGCCTCGAGCACCGACAATTCCGGCGTCTTCATGAAGCCGGCGGTGATGAAGTGCAGGCGGAAGTCGTCCTCCTCGTTGCTCCGCTTGGGCTTGATGACCCAGCACACGAAGCGCTCTATCTGAGGAATGAAGCCAATGAGAATGCCGGCGTTGATGACGTTGAAGCACGAGTGGAAGGCCGCCAGCACGAAGTTCAGCTTCTCCGTCGATTCCATGCCCGCCATGTCCTTGCCAAGCCAGCTGCCCACGGCATCCACCAGCCAGATGACGCCGTCGATGAACCAGTGGAAGACGAACAATATCCAGATGACGCCGAACACGTTGAAGAACATGTGGGCCAGTGCGGCGCGCCGGGCCTGCGTGTTGGCCGACAGGGCGGCCAGGTTCGACGTCACCGTGGTGCCGATGTTCTCGCCCAGCACCAGCGCAATGCCCTGGTAGATGGGCATGGCTCCCGTGGAGCACAACAGCATGGTGATGGCCATGACGGCGGCACTCGATTGAACGCAGAACGTCATCACGCCGCCAAGCAACAGGAACACCAGGGTGGTGGTGAACGAGTCGGGGTCGAAGCTCCGGAAGAAAGCCGTCACGCTCTCGTTGTGCCCAAGGTCCATCGCCGTGCCAGTGGCCTTCAGCGTGGTAAGACCAAGCAACAGGAAGGCCAGACCGAAGAGGAAGTCGCCGATGTAGCGGTGCTTCTTCAGGTAAATAAGAATGATGCCGAGGAAGAAGCCGGGATACACCGCCACGCTGATGTCGAACGACGTGCCGAGGGCCATAATCCACGCCGTCAGCGTGGTGCCGATGTTGGCACCCATGATGACCGAGATGGCCTGTGCCAGCGTCAGCAGGCCGGCATTGACAAACGATACGGTCATCACCGTGGTGGCCGTCGATGACTGCACCGACGCCGTGACGACGGTTCCCGTCAGCAGGCCGGTAAAACGGTTCGTGGTCATGGCGCCCAGCGCATGACGCAACTGCGGGCCCGCCATCTTCTGAAGGGCCTCGCTCATAGACTTCATGCCGAACATCAACAGGGCCAGCGAGCCTAAGAGCTTAAAGATAATCCAGATTGACATATTACTGATAATTTACTGATACTGCTTTTCAAGTATCACCTTATTATTTTGTTTCCGCTTGCAAATTTACTAAAAAAAATAAAAACAACACCAATGCGGTCACTATTTTTATTGGTAGCGGCCAAAAAAAAATCCGGAAGGCGCTTTCTGCCAACTTTTTCACCTTTCCCTTTCGTCATGCTTTCATGCGCTGCGCCCCGCCTCGGTTTTGTCAAGATTTTTCAACAAATTTTCCAACCCCCTTGGACTTTGACCGCAAATTTCGAGGAGAAATCTTCAAGATCTCTCCCCTCAAACTGCCAATTCTCTCCCCGAAATTTGCGGTCAAACTTCAACCGATTTGCAAACTGCTGATTTTCAGCAGTTTACAGAACCATCGGAAAATTGGCGATTTTGTCAAGATTTTTAACCAATTTTTCCCCTGCCCACTATCCACCGCAACTCCCCATAAATCCTGTTCCACCGTGGCTATTTTCAACCACGGACTGACACGGACTGACACGGAAAAAAGAAAGTCCGTGATAGTCCGTGTTCGTCCGAGGTCAAACAAAGCCACGGATGAACACGGACTGGCACGGAAAAAATAGAAATTCCGTGATATTCCGTGTTCGTCCGAGGTAAAATAAAGCCACAGATGAACACGGACTGGCACGGAAATAATCGAAATTCCGTGATAGTCCGTGTTCGTCCGAGGTAAAATAAAACCACGGATGAACACGGACTGACACGGAAAAAATAGAAAGTCCGTGAAAGTCCGTGTTCATCCGAGGTTAAAAAAATGCCAAAGCAAACGACCGCCGACAGCCAGCGGCTACAAATGCGCTCCGCCGACGGGATGCTCATTATTGACAGCAGCCGCGAACGCACCATCAGCATCTATTCCGCGGGAGGTGCACTCGTGCAACGCTTGCACCTGCAAGAGGGGCAGAACGTCGTGGAAGGACTGGCACCGGGCATCTATATCGTGGAAGGCCTGAAAATGTCCGTCGGCAAGTAATGTGGCCTTGACATCGCCGCCCTCGGCAACTGAACACGCCGCCTGCACCGGGAAATCACGGACCGGCACGAAGAAAGCCCTTCGGGGGGGGGAATCGTGCCGGTCCGTGATTTTCTATGGCCCCCACTATCGTCTAAACTCCCAAACTTCTCAACTCCCAAACTCCCAAAAACCAGCGAAACAAGAATGATTATCCATAAAAAAGTGGCGTTTTGCTTGCAAAAGCCGAAAATAATTCGTAAGTTTGCAACCGCGTGAAAACACATAACTTTTTGACAAAAAATGGAAAAAACAGTGAACGTGTTCTGCCGGAACAACAACACGTCGTATGATGTGCCCGTGGGTTCCTCGTTGCAGGACATTTATGAGCTCACGGGGCTGCAGATGGAGTACGGCCCCATGAGCGTGAGGGTGAACAACAAAGTGGAGGGACTGAAGTTCCGAGTCTATAACCCCAAGGAGATAGAGTTTCTCGGCATCAACACGTCGAGCGGTTCCCGCGCCTACACGCGCACCCTCTTCTTCGTGTTGTGCAAGGCCGCCGAGGACCTCTATCCGGGCTGCAAGGTCACCATCGACATTCCCGTGAGCAACGGCTACTATGTGGACCTGAAGATGCCGCAGGGCGAGCCCGTCACGCTGGAGGTGGCCGGCAACCTGCGCCGCCGCATGCAGGAAATTATTGACCAGAAGCTGCCCCTGCACCGCCACCAGGTGCTCACCGAGGAGGCCATCAAGATGTTTGAGGAGCGCGGCGACCTCTCGAAGGTGAAGTTGCTGAAGAGCATCGGCGACCTCTACACCATCTACTACGACATCGACGGCTACAGCGACTATTTCTACGGCTCGCTGCTGCCCAACACGGGGCGCCTCTACCTCTTCGGCTTGGAGAAGTATTTCGACGGCCTGCTGCTCCGCATTCCGTCAAGGGAGCACCCCTCGGAGCTGGGCGAGATGACGCACCAGGACAAGATGTTCGGCATCTTCCAGGAGCACCACCGTTGGCAGGACATCCTCCGCCTGCGCACCATCGGCGACCTGAACGACGTGATAGACCGCGGCTACAGCTCCATGCTCATCAACGTGTCGGAAGCCCTTCAGGAGAAGAAGATTGCCAAGATTGCCGAGGACATCGCCCGCCGCTGCCTCACCGCCGTCGATGACAGCCAGCGCGTGCGCATGGTGCTCATTGCCGGGCCGTCGAGCAGCGGAAAGACCACCACCTGCAAGCGCCTGTCGATACAGCTCATCACCAACGGCATCAGGCCCGTGCCGCTATCGCTCGACGACTATTTCCTGGACCGCGAGCAGACGCCGAAGGACGAGAAGGGCGACTACGACTTCGAGCACCTGCATGCCCTCAACATTCCGTTGCTCAACGAGCAGCTAGCCGCACTGTTCAGGGGCGAGGAGGTGGAATTGCCCAAATACGACTTCCAGACGGGAAGGAGCACCACCGGCGGGAAGAAGCTGAAACTGAGACCGGAGGATGTGCTCGTGGTGGAGGGCATACACGCCCTGAATCCGGAACTGACGGCGCAGATTGCCGAGGAAAAGAAATACCGCATCTATGCCTCGGCGCTCACCACCATCCTTCTGGACCACCACAACTACATTCCCACCACCGACAACCGCCTGTTGCGCCGCATGATACGCGACCACAAGTACCGCGGCATCAGTGCGCGCGACACCATCAGGCGGTGGCCCAGCGTAAGGGCGGGCGAGAACAAATGGATTTTCCCCTATCAGGAAAAGGCCGACGCCATGTTCAACACCGCCATGCTCTTTGAGCTGGCCGTGCTTCGCGAACAGGCCATCCCGCTATTGGAACAGGTGCCGGAGAATTGCGAGGAGCATGCCGAGGCCTACCGATTGCTGAAGTTCATGCGCTACATACGCCCGCTGCCCGCCGGCGACATTCCGCCGACATCGCTGCTCAGGGAATTTCTCGGGGGGTCGTCGTTCAAATACTGACAAACAATCATCAACCATGCGAAGACTTTATTTACACTTCGCCCTCTGCCTGTTGTTCCAGGCACTGGCCGTGCAGGCACAGCAACCCTCCGACTTTGAGGACTTCATAGCCGGGCGGGGACTGGCGGCACCGGCCAACGACCTGAGCGAGGAGACCGACATCGACATTCCCGAGCCGGGCATCGCCTTCGTCAACCTGATGGGGTTCAACAACATGCCCGTCTCGAAATATACCACCACCCACGGATGGATGGAGGTGTATGACGACCACGGCAACTATTTCCGCAAGCGCGTCAACCTGTCGGCACAAGGCGGCTACACGCTCAATTATCCCAAGCGCAACTTCGTGTGCCACTTCACCGACGAGGCGTGGAACGAGGACAACACGCCCGACTTCAAAATCGGTGACTGGGTGAAGCAGGACGCCTTCCACTTCAAGGCCTTCTATACGGAGTTCACCCGCGGTATAGGGGAAATTGGCTATAAACTCTTCGCACAGATGGTGGCCGACCGGCAGAGCTACTGGGAACGGCTGGGCTATGACGACGACAGCCGGGCACGATGCTTTCCCGACGGGTTCCCCTGCGCCGTGTTCCTCAACGGAAAGTTCTACGGCATCTATGCCTGGCAACTGAAGAAGCACCGCAAGAACATGAACCAGAAGAAAGACGAGGCCGGGCACATCCACCTGGACGGCAACCTGCGCGACGACTACATCTTCCGGGGAAACATCAAGTGGGGGCAGTTTGAAGTGCGCAACCCCAAGAACCTCTACGCCTACAACGGCTGGCCCTACGACGGCAACTCGCCCACCATGCTCATGGACGAAAACAGCAGCGACTACGACCGGCCCACCGACAGTGAGGAGGTGCGCGCCAACAAGCAGCGCTCGGCTGCCGTGAAGCGAAGCATCGTGAACATGAGCCGCTATTGGGACGAGCTCAACAATATGGAAATCATGGGCGCCAGTGCCGAGGAGATGCGCAGTGAAATAGAGAAACGCTTCGACGTGGAGGGAATGATTGACTACTACGTGTTCTACTATTTCACCCAGAACGGCGACGCCACGCTGAAGAACTGGCAGTGGTTCACCTATGACGGCGTGAAGTGGACCGTGACGCCCTACGACCTCGACCAGACCTTCGGCATGGGGCTTTACGGAAACATCAGGCCGCATTTCATACCAATCGCCGAGCTGACGTCGGGGCCCTTCTATTGGATTTACCGCTATTACCAGGACGACGTCAGGGTGCGCTACGCCAAGATGCGCAACGACGGCATACTGGAATACGACAACGTGGTAAGCATCATCAACGACTGGCGCGAACGCATCGGCGAGGAACTCTATGCCATGGAGCAACAACGGTGGCCCGAAAGCCCGTGCTATCAGGAGAGCATCTGCAACGACGGGTGGGAAGAGGTGCCGTGGAGCGAATGGATGGACCACTGGTACGACACCTCCTACGACAATAGCCGAACCTACCAGCCCGGCGACTGCTGCTGGCTGGAAGGGAAAGTGTGGAGGGCAACGAAGACCGTGAAAGGCGTCAAGCCATTCATCAGGAACGCCAACATCGACACCATGGAGCGGCTCACCGGATGGGTGGAAGGAAGGCTGGAATTCCTCGACGACTTCTTCAACTACACAACGGGTATTACCGAAACCAAGACCGCCGACAACGGAGGCGAGCGCACGGTTATCGGCATCTATACGCTGACGGGAATAAGGGTGCAGACACCATCGCCCGGGAAAGTCTATGTGTTCAAATATAGCGACGGAACAGCACGGAAAATCCTTGCACGCTAAATCTTCAATTTTTCACCTTTTCAATTTTTAATATCATGTCAAAGTCGAAAAAAAGAGGCGGCGAGAAACGCCTGACAAAAAAGACGGTTGTGGAAATGCTGCAAAATCTTTTCCAGCAAAACCCCAACGAGTCGTTTAGCTATAAGCAAATCTTCAAACTCCTTCACCTCACCTCGCACCCGGCCAAGATGCTTGCCGTGGACCTGCTGGAAGAGATGGCCTGGGACGACTACCTTCAGAAAGAGGGCGAAAGCCAATACCGCCTTAACACGCAGGGCCAGACGCTGGAGGGCACCTTCATAAGAAAAGCCAACGGCAAGAACTCGTTCGTGGCCGACGGCTCCGACAAGCCCATCTTCGTGGCCGAGCGCAACTCCATGTTCGCGCTCAACGGCGACCGCGTCCGCGTGACGCTCATGGCACGTCGCGAAAAGCATATCAAAGAGGCCATGGTGACCGAAATCATCAGAAGGGCACGCGACCAGGTGGTGGGACAGCTCAAGGTGGAACGCGACTATGCCTTCCTCATCCCCGACGGCAACCTCTTCGTTCACGACATCTTCATTCCGAAGAAAAAGCTGAAAGGAGGAAAGACGGGCGAGAAAGCCGTGGTGAAAATCATCCAGTGGCCGTCGAAAGACTCGAAAAACATCATCGGGGAAGTCATCGACGTATTGGGAAAAATGGGCGAAAACACCGTGGAAATGCACGCCATTTTGGCACAATACGGCCTGCCTTACAAATACCCGAAGGCCGTGGAAGACGCCGCCAACAAACTGGAGCCGGGCATCACACCCGAGGAGATAGAACGGCGCGAGGACTTCCGCGACGTCACCACCTTCACCATCGACCCCCACGATGCCAAGGACTACGACGACGCGCTGAGCATCAGGAAGGTGAAAGACCTCTGGGAGGTGGGTGTACACATTGCCGACGTGTCGCACTATGTGAAGGAGGGAACCATCATCGACCGCGAGGCACAGAAGCGCGCCACCAGCGTTTATCTCGTGGACCGCACCATTCCCATGCTGCCCGAACGGCTTTGTAACTTCATCTGCTCGCTGAGGCCCGATGAGGAAAAGCTCTGCTATAGCGTCATATTCCTGCTCGACGGTGAGGCAAACATCAAACAGTGGCACCTGGCGCACACCGTCATACGCTCCAACCGGCGCTTCGCCTACGAGGAGGCACAGGCCATTCTTGAAGACAACGGCGTGGTGGACGGCACCGGACAGCCCGCTCCCGCCGCAAAGCAATATAAGGGAGAATTTGGCGAAGAACTGTGTACGCTCGACGCCCTGGCCAAGAAACTTCGCGAGAAACGTTTCGCCAACGGCGCCATGAAATTCGACCGCGAGGAACTGCACTTCGACGTCGATGAAAAGGGAAAACCCACCAGGGCCTATTTCAAGAAGTCGAAAGACGCCAACAAGCTCATCGAGGAGTTCATGCTGCTGGCCAACAGGACCGTGGCCGAATGGGTGGGAAAAGTGAAGAAAGGACAGAAGGCCAAGACGCTGCCCTACAGAATTCATGACCAGCCCGACCCGCAGAAGCTGGAAAGGCTCAAGGAGTTTGTGGTGAAATTCGGATACCGCATGAAAACCACCGGCTCGAAGGGAGAAATCTCAAAAAGCCTCAACCGGCTGATGGACGACGTGCAGGGAAAGCGCGAGCAGAACGTCATTGAGTCCGTGGCCCTGCGTGCCATGATGAAAGCCAAATACAGCGTCTATAACATCGGCCACTACGGGCTGGCATTCGACTACTACACCCATTTCACCTCGCCCATCCGGCGATATCCCGACACCATGGTGCACCGACTGCTCACCAAGTACCAGGAGGGCGGAAGGTCGGCCAGCAAGGAGAAATACGAGGAACTGTGCGAGCACTCCAGCGACATGGAACAGCTGGCACAGAACGCCGAGCGCGACAGCATCAAATACAAGATGGTGGAATTCATGGGACAGTACATCGGCGAAGAGTTCGACGCCCACATCTCGGGAATAACCTCCTACGGCATCTATGCCGAGATAGACAGCAACCATTGCGAAGGAATGGTCTCCATGCACGACCTCGACGACGACTATTACGACTTCGACGAGCGCAACTACCGGCTGGTGGGACGGCGGCGGCACAACATCTACCAGCTGGGCGACGCCATTCGCATCCGCGTGGAAAAAGCCAACGTGGAGAAGCGGCAGCTCGATTTCTCCATCGTCAAGTAGTCGTCGCCCTAAACGGCAAAAAAGCCTGAAAAAGAAAATATTACACGAAATATTTTGCCATACCGCTCGTTTTCAGTAACTTTGCAGCCGAAAAAAGTGAAGAATGAAAAGCGAATAAAAATTGAAAAGGTGAAAAATTTGCCGTCCTCTTTATCATTTTTCATTTTTCATCTTTTCATTTAGCGTAGCGTATAAATACAATAACCATTATAACAACTTATGGCATACAAAATTCTCAAGGCTGCCGAAGCAGCAGCGATGATTAAACACAATGAAAACCTGGCCCTCAGCGGCTTCACACCCGCTGGCGTCGCCAAGGCCGTCACCAAGGAACTGGCAAAGATTGCCGTCAAGGAGCACGAGGCAGGGCGCGAATTCAAAGTCGGCATCTTCACCGGAGCATCCACCGGACAGAGCACCGACGGTGACCTCGCCGCAGCACAGGCACTGAAATATCGTGCACCCTACACCACCAACCCCGACTTCCGCAAGCACGTCAACATGGGCGAGATTCCCTACAACGACCTGCACCTGAGCCACATGGCACAGGAACTGCGCTACGGATTCTACGGACAAGTAGATTGGGCAATCCTGGAAGTCTGCGACATCGAGGACTGTGGAAACGAATACCACGCCTACCTCACGGCCGCAGGTGGCATCGCGCCCACCGCAGCACGCCTGGCCAAGAACATCATCCTCGAGCTCAACGCCTTCCACAACCCCAACGCCAAGTTCATCCACGACGTATATGAACCCCTCGACCCGCCCTACCGCAAGGCCATTCCCATTGAGCACGTAGGCGACCGCATCGGAGTGCCTTACGTCGTCATTCCCAAGGAAAAACTCGTGGGAGTGGTGGAATGCAACATCCCCGACGAGGCACGCGCATTCAAAGACAACGACCCCGTCACCGACCGCATCGGTTTCCTTACCGCCGAATTCCTCGTCGATGAGATGCACGCCGGACGCATACCAAAGGAATTCCTTCCCCTGCAGAGCGGCGTGGGCTCCACGGCCAACGCCATCCTCGGCGCACTGGGCCAGGACAAGCACGTGCCCGACTTCAACATCTATACCGAAGTCATCCAGAACAGCGTCATCGACATGATGCTCAACGGCCGCGTGAAAGACGCCTCCGCCTGCTCGCTCACCGTCAGCAACGAGTGCCTCATGCAGGTCTATGACAATATGGACTACTTCAAAAAGCACCTCACGCTGCGCCAGAGCGAAATCTCCAACAGCCCAGAAATCATCCGCCGCCTCGGCGTCATCGCCATCAACACCGCCATCGAGTGCGACATCTACGGCAACGTCAACTCCACACAAATCAGCGGCGTGAAGATGATGAACGGCATCGGAGGCTCGGGCGACTTCGAGCGCAACGCCTACCTCAGCATCTTCACATGCCCCTCAACGGCAAAGGGAGGCCTCATCTCAAGCATCGTGCCCTTCGTGAGCCACCAGGACCACTCCGAGCACGACGTCAACATCATCGTCACCGAGCAGGGTGTCGCCGACCTCCGCGCCAAGAGCCCCATGCAGCGCGCACAGACCATCATCGAGAACTGCGCACACCCCGACTACAAGCAGCTCCTCTGGGACTATCTCAAGATTGCCAAGGGAGGCCACACACGCCACAACCTCCCCGCCGCCTTCGCCATGCACGACACCTTGGCACGCAAGGGCGACATGAAACTCACCGACTTTGCAGAATATGTAAAGGCATAACACAACAATCGTTTTACACCAAAAGGCGCAGAGGGCCCATCCCTTCTGTGCCTTTTTTATACCATTGACTGCAAAACGTTAACAATTAGGCTGCAAATCAACGAGTTTATCAATAATCTCCTGTCTTCCGCTCCTGCGCCACCCTAGTTCAATTTTTCCTAAGGACGAGAAGGAGCAGCTGGCCAGTAAACCACAGCACCTTGCGGAGTAGCCTTTGGTACGAAGAAAAGGCAAGCGGAACGATGATTACCGCCAGCAGAGCCTCTGTCAGCAGTTTGCGGATTTCTGTCGGGGGCTGAGCCATCGACCATTGGGAGTGCAGCCCGTGCGGAAATCCATCCGACTACCTGATAATGGCTCGATGAAACTCATTTCAGTTCGTCCCTCTACGGATGGTGAAAGTGGTGTCGGTTGTGATGTTCACACACCTGTGGACATGACTACCGACACGGCTTCAGGAATCAACATCTAAAAGAGAAAGGCCGCCATGACGGACGGCCTATATTAAATTGTGGGATAAACAAAAAGCGGGAAACCAAGCCCGAATATTCGGGTGCGGGTTCCCGCTCTGTTGTTTACAATCCAAGTTTTTTTCTTACAATCTCAATGTCTCGTTGGTGATTACGGATTATGCGCTTCTGACTATCATATTCAAAATCAGAATAGCTAATATTGACAAGTTTAATGTCATGTTGAGGGAGAATAGCTTTACGCCTTTCATCATAAAGACGACGTTGTTCACCTCGGCTTACCCCACTGACGGTCTGTTTACGGTCAAAGAAAGCTACAGCTTCTGTGTGCTGACGTTCGCAATATTCTATGACAAGACTTAACTTCTCGTAATAGGCATCGACAGGAAGGGCTATACCTGAATCACCAAGCAAAAAAGGGAAGCGATGTTGGCGAGAGGATTTTATGCCAAGTACCTCGTCACAAAGGTCTATTACATACACTTCATCTCTGTTTTTTTTGTCTTCTTTTTGTACTACCTTGTTATCTTCTAAAACCGAGACGGTATGCTTTCCAATTGGTTTATTCCCAGTAGGACTAACACCACCAAGCCATACAACATTTCCATTTATAAACTTAAAATGGATACTGTTTTTCCCTTGAAGTTGGCGAGCATCGAAATGGTATGAACTGACAAGTTCTCCTTTCAAACCGTAAACATTTACGGTTAAGTCATCATTAGAAATGCGGTTCTTTATATCAATTTTATAGGAAGTTTCCCTTAGTGAATGTATATATCTGTTCCTTTCCATATTGAGATGTCATTTAGTCAGTTTATAGGTTTAATGAAATCCGAGTTAACCCAATAGGCATGACCGTCTATGAGCCTTATTCGGGCTTTGCCAATGTTGCGCTTGATAACTATTCCTTTAGTGCCTACATCTAAAGCCCTAATCCTATCATAGAATATTAACTCACTTATACCTCTCTGGTCTTTCGCAAAAATAGCGTTATTTAATTCATCAAATGCTTGTTCATCTATTGCGCCAAATGTTTTGGTAGATATTACAATATTATCTCCGACCGCAACAGTAGAGTCATCTTTTGGGGCAAAGATTGCCGCAATTGCAATTATGACAACAATAATCAAGCAGCCCCATTTAGAGCCATTTTTGTTTAACCAGTTTTCACTCTTTCCGATAGGATTCAACGGATTTGCAAATTCACTACCGCAAATACTACATTGCATATAGTATGTTTTTTTCAGTTCTTTTGAAACAGTAAGCCGACTTCCACAATGAGGGCAGACAATCTGGTTGTCTGACGAGATAATATTAGTTTTGTTTTGGGTCCTTGTAGAATTCGCTTCGTTCTGCATTTTGGGCTTCTGTGGCTGAATGAACTTTGTGCATATCTGTTTGCCTGTAGCATTATAACTGGTGACTTGTATCGTCTGGGCTTTCTCGCCATCAAACACGTTCTTAATAATGTCAATACTGACGGAAGCCGCTTTTTGAATATCCGTTCCACAGTCTAAAGCGTAAAAACGAATTCCGAAATCTTTTATTTCCCGAAATTCTGGGAATACTCGCATGGAACGGAAACGTTCTAACTCCAGTTTGTTTTCCTTCATACTGAAAGCCATTACTAAAGCAATGGCTGGTTCAAACTCTTTGTCAACATCTAATAGTGCTCGTTCTGGGAAAACATTTTCTTGATTAACATTCAAGACATAAAGAGGATGGCGGAACACCATCGTAGGATTCGAATTAATCCACAAATTCGTAAAAGGGTTTTTGTAGAAATCCTGGCAATCCATATTCATTTGCAATTGCTTAGTAAGAGCGTCATAAGTTTTTCTGAGCATAATCGAAAATAATCCATTTGTAATCTGTTTGCTTCTAACATCAGGATACGAAAAAGCGTGAACTTATTATGTCTGGCTTGAAGGCTGTAGGAGGTGACCATATCTTAGATAAGTAACTCCCACCCTATAACGTGAGCATTCATCCTATCCATTCAACACGTCAAAACCAAAGCGTTCAGAAAACGCCTTTAATATGTATGTGTCCCGCCGCGATGAGATTACCCAAGGGCTTTCAGCACGGAAAGACGTTACAAAGATACGGGTTTCTGGTTTAAGGACAAAAAAACGGGGGCTTTATCTTTTGATTTTTGCATTTTTTAATTGATTTTATTTTTACAATCTCCTTTCTGAAGAACACCTATTTGTTTATATAGACCGCTGAGAACAGCATGCTGATATATTTTCCATATCGGTCATTAGAAAGCTGGACCATAGATTATGGTATGTCTTATGACCGATTTGGGTTGATTCTTTATTTTGCGACGGGTAGCGGGATGGGAAAAATTAGTAAAAAATGTTGACAAAACACACTAATTTTATACAATCTTTGTAATTCATTGAATTTCAGTGGTTTGTAAATCACCTTTGGTTTGACGGCAAATTTTAGGGAGAAAATTGGCAGTTTGAGGGAAGAGAATTGGCAAATCTCTCCCCGCAATTTGCGGTCAAGCCTTTTGGAACAACTCAAAAACCGTAAAAAATCTTGACAAAATTGGATTCTTGCGCTGAGTTAAACCCAAATCGGTCGCAAGAAGTGCAACAATCTGTGGTCGGGGCTGTAATACGTTGAAAAAGCGTTGTTAGAAAATTTGTTTTTCTTATGGCGGTCGTTAGCGAAAAGAAGACTTGTTGTCAAAAGGGAAAGCCTCTGTTGTGTTTTTTTTCTGCGCTGGTAGCGCAGACTACCGGACAAGGGTGGCTTTTGCTTTTTATTTTGCGGGCAAAGCTTCGATGTCATGAATTTGATTCATTGGCGATGTGTCGAATGAGGGTTGGAGGAAAAGACGGGGGAGATGGGGAGTCGGGGGCTGTTTTTCTTGTGAAGGGGCGGCTGTTGTGGGGCCGGAAGGGCAGGCTTGCTGATTTTTCTTTGGGAAGAAGGGGGGAATGTGGGAAGAAAATCGTAACTTTGCGGGCAAAATGCATTGATATGGAGAAAAACGAGCAGTTGCGGCAGGCTTGGGACTTTGTGGAGAACACGGGCGTGAGCATCTTCCTGACGGGCCGCGCCGGAACGGGGAAGACCACCTTCCTGCGCACCGTTCGCGAGCGTTGCCCGAAGCGCATGGTGGTGGTGGCTCCCACGGGTGTGGCTGCCATCAATGCCGGTGGCATGACCATCCACAGCTTTTTCCAGCTGCCTTTGTCGCCTTACATCCCGTCGGCCTCGTTCAAGGCTCGCAACGACTTCTCGAAGGAGAAGCGCAACATCATGCGCACGCTCGACCTGCTGGTAATCGACGAAATCAGCATGGTGCGCAGCGACTTGCTCGATGCCGTTGACAACGTGTTGCGCCGTTTCCGCAACCCCCGTCTGCCCTTCGGCGGCGTCCAGCTGCTGATGATTGGCGACCTTCAGCAGCTCACCCCCGTGGTGAAGGCTGACGAGGAGGCCCTGCTGAGCCAATATTACGACACGCCCTACTTCTTCGGCTCCCACGCGCTGCGCCAAATCCGTTATGTCACCCTTCAGCTCCACCATGTATATCGTCAGACCGACAGCGATTTCCTTGCCTTGCTCAACAACATCCGCGACGGCCGCCCCACGGCCACCGACCTTCAGATGCTCAACAGCCGTTGCCGTCCCGCCTTCCGTCCGCGCCCTGAGGACGGTTTCATCCGCCTGACCACCCATAACCGCCTGGCCGACAGTTACAACGAAGACGAGCTTCGCAAGCTGCCCGGCCGCAGCTATTCGTTCGAGGCCGAGGTGGAGGGCACCTTCCCCGAATATTCCTTCCCCACCGACGAGACGCTGACGCTGAAGAAGGGCGCGCAGGTGATGTTCGTGAAAAACGACCCTTCGCCCGAGCACCTCTTCTACAACGGGCGCATTGGGCGCATCACGTCCATCGGCGCAGACAGCATCAGCGTGCGTTGCAGCGGCGACGACTCCGACATCGACGTGGAGCCCCTCACGTGGGAGAACGCCAAATACAAGCTCAACCCCGACACCAAGGAGATAGAAACCGACGTTCAGGGCACCTTCCAGCAGTATCCGCTTCGGCTGGCGTGGGCCATCACCATCCACAAGAGCCAGGGCCTCACCTTCGACCATGCCATCATCGACGCCGGGCTGTCGTTTGCCGCCGGACAGGTCTATGTGGCGCTGAGCCGTTGCAAGACGCTCGACGGCCTGGTGCTTGCCTCGCCCATATCGCCGTCGAATGTTTTCGGCGACCAGCGCGTGGCGCAATACATCTTGCAAGAAGAGCAGGAGGCCCGCCGCAGTATCGAGGCCCTGCCACAGCTCAAGGAGCAGTATCACCGCGAGATGCTTTGCGAATTGTTCGACTTTAGCGACATCGTCATGAAGCACAATCAGGTGATACGCCTGCTCGACGAGCACTTCCATCGCACCTATCCCCGCCTGACCGCCGCCCACCGATCGGCGCGCTCGGAGTTTGCCGAGAAAGCCGTGACGGTGAGCGAAAAATGGGCGCGCCTGATAGCATCCATGAGCCAGGAGGCCATGAACGACGCGGCGTTCACCAGTCGCGTGGAGCACGGCGCGGCCTGGTTCCTCAACATTCTTACCGACCTGCTGCAGCCGCTCGTGGAAAGCACCGACGTGGAAACCGACAACAAGGTGGTGGCGCGGCGCATGGCCGACCTGCTGGCCGAGCTCACCACGGCATTGAACATCAAGGTCTCGCTCCTCTCGGCGGTGGCCGCCAAGGGCTTTTCCACCAGTTCCTACCTGCGGTTGAAGCAAGAGGCGGTGCTCGACGCCTTTGAAGACAACGGGAAGGGAAAGAAGAAACCGGCACGCAAGGCGAAGCCCAAGTCCGACAAGCCGGTGACGGTGAACACCACCGACATCGGCGACCCAGAACTTTTCGAAGACCTGCGCAACTGGCGGTGGGAGAAGTCGAAGGAGCTCAGCGTGCCGCCCTACACCATCCTTCAGCAGAAAGCCCTTTTCGGCATTGTCAACAGCAAGCCGGCTACCGAGAAAGAGCTGCTCGCCATACCGCATTTCGGTAAGGTGACAATGGAGAAATACGGCCGCGAAATCCTTGAGATTGTGGAAAGGCATAGGTGAGCGCCCAAGTCGAACATTCCATGGATAATCTTTTTCTTCTTGTCATAAGCCCACAGGACCACTGGGGCATTGTTGCCGCCACGCTGAAACGTGCCGTCGTCACTGGTATGCGCCTCGAGGTGAAGAGCACCGTATGGTCAAAAATGCTGGGTGAGAGCCACCCCGACCTCCTTCCGCTGGTCATGGCCTGCGAGGCTACACAACCCCCGAACCTCTTTGCCCGTCACGCCAACAAAAAGGTGTGGCGACAGGAAGCCGCCTTTTGGAAGGAGGCCGAAGAGCCTGTCAGGAACCACATCAAGCACCTGGCCGACACCGCGCTCGTCAAGGCTGTCAAGGAGGCCCACCGCCTGGGCATCGGCATTGTATATTCCCAACACGAAGTGGGCAGCGTAAAGCCCTCCGACTGCCTGGAGGTTGACGAACTGACCGAGGTGACGCCCGTCATGAATTTCACCCGCCACGACCAGGGCATCACCTACACCCTGCACCTGCGCATCGGTGGCGAGCTTCACGACAACCCCTGTCAAGAGGGCCTCAACGTGCTGACATGGCAGCCCGGCGCGTTCACCCTTGGGCGGAAAATACTGTTCCTGGGCCAGGCGTTCAGCGGGAAACTGCTTGCGCCCTTCACCAAGAAAGGGGCGGTGGACATTCCGAAAAGGGTGGAAAACGACTATTTCCGGCGATTTATTTTCAAGCAGATGGCCACGGCGGAAATCAATGCCGAGGGTTTCATGATTGAAGACATCAACCTGCCGCCCCAGCCCGTGCTGACCATCGAAACGGCCATCAACGGCACGTGGATGTTGTCGCTCCGTTTCCGATACGGCGACGTGGACTACCAGCCCGGCGGCCACGGTCGGGTGAGGTTGTGCGACGACGACGGCGCCATACGTTTCTACCGCCAGCGTCGCGACCACGAACGCGAAGAGCAGTTCCTCCTTCTGCTGGCCACCACCTGCCGGCAACTCCAGTCGGGTGGCTTTATGCCCTTCGATACGGCTTCAGAGCTGACCGCCTGGCTGCAACAACATGCCCTGTGGCTCCGGCAACAGGGGTTCAGCGTGGTGCAGCCGTCAGAAAACCCCTTCTACATCGACCCCCTGCGCGTGGAGCAGAGCGAGCAGTGGCACGGCGACTGGCTTCAGACGTCGGTTACCATCGTTCTCGACGACGGGCGGCTGCGCATTCCCTTCAACAACCTTCGCGACACCATCTTGCGCGGCGAGCAGGAATACCTGCTGCCCTCGGGCCAGCGCCTTGTCATCCCCCAGGAGTGGTTGCAACGCTACGGCGAACTGCTGCTTACGTCGCGGCCCCGTGGCAACGTCCTTGTGCGCCACCGCAGCCAGGTGGTCAGGGCGTGGACTGTCACGGCCGGTGGCCCTGCTTCGGCAAATCCCGCAGAAGCCATCGGCCTGCCGCAGAAGCTGAACGCCACCTTGCGCCCCTATCAGGCCACCGGCTACCAGTGGCAGTGCCGCAATTTTGAAGGGCTCACGGGCTGCTGCCTGGCCGACGAAATGGGCTTGGGCAAGACGCTTCAGACCATCGCCCTGCTTTTGAAATACAAGGAAACGGCGCGCGCCGCCTCCTCCCGTGCTGCCGCCGGCCTGCTGTTCAGCGAGGAGGAAATGCAAGGCTCCGGCACTACAGGCACCGGCACGATGGAATACCTCACGTCGCTCGTGGTGGCCCCGGCCTCCGTGGTCCACAACTGGCGCAACGAACTCCGGCGCTTTGCACCCAACCTGCTGGTGTGCACCTACACCGGCGACACCGACAAACGCGAGGAAAAGCGCCGGGCACTGATGCGGTGGGACGTGGTGATTACCACCTACCGCACCCTGGCCAACGACATTGCCCACCTGTCGGCGCGGCGTTTCGGTATCATTGTCTTCGACGAAAGCCAGGCTTTCAAGACCGCCGCCTCGCAAATTCACCAGGCCGTGGCACGCCTTCAGGCCCTGCACCGCGTGGCCCTCAGCGGCACCCCCGTGGAAAACAACCTTGGCGAATTGTGGAGCCTGATGAATGTGCTCAACCCCGACCTGCTGGGCGATGCCCGTAGTTTCAACCGCTCTTTCGTGCAACCCTTGTCGCAACCTGTCATGCAACACAAACAAGCCGACGTGTTGAAACAGCTCATAGCACCCTATTTCCTGAAACGCACCAAGGAAGAGGTGCTCAACGACCTGCCCGAGCGGCAAGACGAGGTGGTGGTGTGCCCCATGACCGACGAGCAGACAAGCCTCTATGCCAAGGAGCTGTCGAAAGCCCGCAACGAGTGGATGGATGGCCGCACACCCGAGTCTCAGCGGCGCATGGGACTAATGGCCGCCATTCAGCGCCTGCGCCACATTGCCAACGGCGAGGGAAAAATGAACGTGGTGATGGCGCAACTGGAAAACCTCCGGGCCACCGGCCACAAGACGCTCATCTTCAGCGAGTACGTCGGCATGCTCGACCAGGTGGCGAAAGAACTTGACTTACGCCGTTGGCCCTATGCCCTGCTCACCGGAAAGACCACCAACCGCGAGCAAGTCATCGCCCATTTCCAGAACACCCCCCACTGCCAGTTCTTCCTCATTTCGTTGAAGGCCGGCGGCGTGGGCCTCAACCTCACCGCCGCCGACTATGTCTTTCTGCTCGACCCCTGGTGGAACCTGTCTGCCGAGGAGCAGGCCATCGCCCGTAGCCACCGCATAGGGCAGCACCGGCCGGTGTTCGTCTATCGATTTGTGTCGGAAAATACCCTTGAAGAGCAAATCCTTCAGCTCCAGGACCGCAAGCAGGCACTCATCGACAGCGTGATGCCATTCATAGGCTTGGGCCGCGAACAGGCTTCCGGCGCCGTTGAAAAGCCGGGGGAAGACTGACCGCCCGCCAGCCCCTTCGGCGGGTGGAAACGCAATTTCTTTAGGCCATTGGCTCATTATCTCGAAAATAATAGCTAAATTTGCACCCATGAACTACGATATCCACGACTTTGAAATCATGGCGCCGGTGGGTTCGCGCGAGTCGTTGGCCGCTGCCCTGCAAGCCGGAGCACAGTCGGTTTATTTCGGCATCGGGCGGCTCAACATGCGTTCACATTCCGCCTCGCCGTTCACCATCGACGACCTGCGCGACATTGCCGGGCTGTGCTCGGAGCGGGGCGTGAAGACCTATCTCACCGTCAACACCATCATCTATGGCGAGGACCTGCCCGAAATGCGGCAAATCATCGACGCCGCACGCCAGGCCGGCATCTCGGCGGTCATTGCCAGCGACGTGGCCGTCATGACCTATTGCCGCCAGGTGGGCATGGAAGTCCACCTGAGCACGCAACTCAACATCTCGAACATTGAGGCCCTGCGCTTCTACGCCCAGTTTGCCGACGTGGTGGTGCTGGCCCGCGAGCTCACCTTGCAGCAGGTGTCCGCCATCCACAGCCAGGCCACCGAGGAGCACATCTGCGGGCCAAGCGGCCAGCCGGTGCGCATCGAGATGTTTTGCCACGGTGCCCTCTGCATGGCCATTTCGGGAAAGTGCTACATGAGCCTGCATGCCGCCAACCGCTCGGCCAACCGCGGCGAATGCACGCAGATATGCCGCCGTTCCTATACCGTCACCGACAACGAAACGGGCCACCAGCTCGAAATAGACAACAAGTATATCATGAGCCCCAAGGACCTGAAGACCATTCGCTTCATCGACCAGATGATGGAGAGCGGCGTCAGGGTGTTCAAGATTGAGGGCCGGGCACGCGGCCCCGAATACGTCTATAACGTGGTGAAATGCTACAAGGAAGCCATTGCCAGCGTGGTGGACGGAACGTTTACCAAGGAGAAGAAAGACCGCTGGGACGAGCAGCTGGCCCGCGTTTTCAACCGCGGTTTCTGGGACGGCTACTACCTCGGCCAGACGCTTGGCGAATGGAACAAGGAATACGGCTCGTGCGCCACCGAACGCAAGGTCTATGTGGGCAAGGGCGTGAAATACTTCTCAAAGCTCGGCGTGGCCGAGTTCACCGTCGAGGCCACCACGTTCAGCGTGGGCGACCGCCTGCTTATCACAGGTCCCACGACCGGCGCGATGTATGTCACGGCAGAGGAAATCCACGACGACGTGCAGGCCGTGGCCACCGCCCTGCAGGGCACCCGCGTGAGCATCAAGGTGCCCGCCAAGGTGCGCCCTTCCGACAAGCTCTTCAAGCTGGAGCCAACCGCTTGATTTCTAAAATATTAACTCAACCCCATCATTCCTTATGACCATTAAAGAAACCCAAGACGCCATTGTCGAAGAGTTCGCCGACCTCGACGACTGGATGGACAAATACCAGTTGCTCATCGACCTTGGCAACGAACTGGACCCCCTTCCCGAGCAATACAAGACGGAGAGCAACCTCATTGACGGTTGCCAGAGCCGCGTGTGGCTGCAGGCCGACCTGCGCGAGGGCCGCCTCTACTTCCAGGCCGAGAGCGACGCACTCATTGTGAAAGGCATCGTGTCGCTGCTCATCCGCGTGTTTAGCGGGCAGACACCGCGCGACATCCTCGACGCCGAGCTGTTCTTCATCGACGACATCGGCTTGCGCGAGCACCTTTCGCCCACCCGTTCCAACGGACTGCTGGCCATGGTGAAGCAGATACGCATGTATGCCCTGGCCTACGACACCCGGCAGCAGTAAGCCATGAAGAAGCTCAGGACCATAGAAATGGAGCGGCTCACCGTTGACGAGTTCCGCCAGGCCGAGAAACTGCCGCTGGTGGTGGTGCTCGACGATGTGCGCTCGCTCTACAACATCGGGTCGGTGTTTCGCACCTGCGATGCCTTTCGCGTCACGGCCCTTTACCTTTGCGGCATTACGGCCACGCCTCCGCATCCCGAAATCCACAAGACGGCGCTCGGCGGCGAGGACAGCGTGGAGTGGAGATATTTCCCCACGGCCCTCCAGGCGGTGGAAGAGCTGAAAAGCCGCGGCACCACGGTGTTGGCCGTGGAGCAATGCCACGGAAGCACCAAGCTGAACACCTTGCGGCTCGATGCCGAAGGGCAACGCGGGGAGACCTATGCCGTGGTGCTCGGAAACGAGGTGAAAGGCGTTCACCAGGAGGTGGTGGACAGCTGCGACGGATGCCTGGAAATTCCACAGCTGGGCACCAAGCACTCCATGAACGTGGCGGTGACCGCCGGCATCGTTATTTGGGAGTTTGCGCGGCAGGTGATGCTGGGAAAGCCTAGGAAGCCCTAGGAGAACCTAGGAAGTCCTAGGAAAACCTAGGAAGTCCTAGGAAAACCTAGTAGAACCTGGGAGGCCCTGAAAAAGCCCTTTGGAAAACCCGCCCCGAGGCATAGGGTTTCCCCCTTCATTTTTAGGAATTTACCCCTTGCGGATTTCGCGGGAAATGCTTTTCTTTGCACCTGGAAAAGCATTTCCCGCGAAACGTTTATTCACCCAAAGAAAGAAGGAGAAACAATATGAAAAGACTCATCATCTGGGCACTGGTCGCCATGGTGACGGCCCTGCCCGCTCAGGCACAGAACTACAAGCGCAGCCGCTACTACAACCCCGCATCGGGGCGGCTCGACTATCGCGGCGGACGGCCCGCCAACGGCTACTGGCGGCCCTATAGCGCCGACATCTACACCGGAATGCGCATAGGAGCGGCTTTCTCTACCGTGACCAGCGACGACAAATACCTAAACGGCAGCGGAGTGAAATCGGGCCTCAACGTCGGACTGGCCACCGGCTTTGCCGTGGGATGGCATGCGCCGCTCTATTTTGAGACCGGACTCTACTACACCGAGAAGGGCGGAAAGGGAAAAGCCGGTGACACAAAGTTTACCTATAACCTTGATTACCTGGAGGTTCCACTCGTGCTGAAATACATGGTTGACATCGACCGCGGACTGAGCCTGCAACCCTTCCTCGGCGGTTATCTCGCCTGCGGAGTGGGCGGCAAGGTGAAGGATTTCGGCCAAAGGGAAGCCTACAGCTCGTTCTCCAACTCGCCCTATTCGTTCCGGCGATTCGACGGAGGCGTGAAAATGGGTTGCGGACTTCAGTACGACATGCTTTATCTGGACCTGACCTACGACCTGGGCCTCTCCAACGTGTCGGACGACGATTTCGACGATTGCCGCAACAGCGCGCTGATGCTCAACGTGGGCATCAACTTCTGACCATTCCCTTCAAATACAAAAAGCCACCCTTGCAACCTTTTTTCCGCAAGGGTGGCTTTTTAATTTTCGCACCGATTTTGTCAAGATTTTTCAATGAATTTTTCTTACCCCAAGAAGTTTGACCGCAAATTGAGGGGAGAGATTTTGAAGATTGAGGAGGGAAATCTTGAAGATTTCTCCCTGAAAATTGCGGTCAAACTCCAAGGGTTTTGTAAACTGCTGATTTTCAGCAGTTTATAATTTCCTCCAAAAATCCCCCGATTTTGTCAAGATTTTTTACCAATTTTACCCTATGTCGCTATCCACCGCGAAGTAAAGAAAAACCTTGTTTTTTTGAAGTTTTATTCGTCGTAACCGTCGTCGAAACCGTCCTCGTAATCGTCGTCCTCGTCTTCGTCGTCGTCCATGCCGCTTTGCATTCCCGGGCGTCCGGCCAGCCGGTCCTCTTCGGCCATGGCCTCGCCGTCGAGCAGGCCCTCGTCGTAGTCATCGACCGGCGACGGGGTGGCCGTGGGCCGCAGGGTGTCGCGTCGTGTAGGAGGCATGGTGTCGTCGGGTTCGGGCGTGTAAAAGCGGAAATCGCTTTGCGGCGACGGTGTGGGCGTGCCGCTTTTTGGTGAGTGACCGCTCGAACAACCGCATAGCATCACGGCGCACACGATGGCCGCGAGGATACTCGGTAACAGGTGGTTTTTCATATTGTACACAAGAAATAAGTTAGGTGGTCAGGAATTCTTTTTGTAGCTTGCCACCGCCCAAAGGCCCATAATCGAGGAGATGGCCGCAAGGGCCCCCGCCTGGTGGGCGATGCTCTGGAAATCGCCGCCGCGCACGAAGACGGTGCGGATGGCATCAATGAAATAGTGCATGGGGTTGACGTAGGTGGTGAGATAAGCCAGATGGGGCATTGAGCGCGTGGGAGTGAACAATCCCGAAAGGAGCATCAGGCAGACCACGAAGAACCACATCACGAAGATAGCCTGTTGCATGGTGTCGCTATAGTTGGAGATAATCAGTCCCAGGCTGCTGAAAAAGAGTGCCAGGAGCATGGCCAAGAGATAGACCAGCAACAGGTTGCCCTGGCAGGTGATGCCATAGACCAGCCACGACAACCCCAGGCATACGGTAATCAGGAAGAGCGCAATCAGCCAGTAGGGAATGAGCTTGGCCAGGATAAACGCCCATTTCGGCACGGGGGTGACGTTTATCTGCTCGATGGTGCCCGTTTCTTTCTCGCCCACAATGTTCAGCGCCGGAAGAAAGCCCGTCATCAGCATTATCAGGATGGCGAAGAGGGCGGGAATCATGAAAACCTTGTAGTTGAGGTGCTTGTTGTAGAGAAAGAGGACGGAGGGTTGCGACGGCATTGCAACAAGCGGGACGTGGGCCCCCACAATTTGCGACAGATAGGCGGCGCCGATGGAGCCCTTGGTGCCGTTCACCGCGTTGGCGGCAATAAGAACGGGGCTTGCGGCGCCTTTGCCGAAACCCTCCTTGATGACCAGCACCATGTCGGCCTTCGAGGTCTCGATGTCTTTCAGCGCCATACGGTAGGTAGGCCGCTGGCCGTTGAAGATGAAATAGTTGGAGGCCTCGATGCTATGCACCAGTTGTTGGGAGCGCACGGAGCGGTCGTTGTCCACCACATCGACGCGGATGTTCTTCACCTCCTGGTTCATCACCCACGGCATGACGCACATGATGGCAATGGGGAACACAAGAATGAGACGGGGCAGGAAACCGTTGCGCCGTATCTGAAGAAACTCTTTTTGTATGAGGAACTTAATCATTTTTCATTTTTCACTTTTAGCCCACCCCCGGCCCCTCCCGTAAGGAGGGGAGCCTTTGGTCCGTACGTCTTCCCCCCAAGGGGGGATTAGAGGGGGGCCTTATTCTTCACTCTTCACTCTTCACTTTTTCACCCCAGCCTTACCTTGAATTTCATGAGCGAGACGACCAGCAGGAAGAGCGTCATGCCCGTGAGGATGGACACCTCGCGCACCACTTCGCCAATGCCCACACCCATGATCATCAGCTTGCGCATGGCCTCGATGTAATAGCGTGGCGGCACGATGGCCGACAGCCATTGCAACACCTTGGGCATCGACTCAATGGGGAACAACATGCCGCTGAGCATCACGATGGGCATGAGCAACACCATGGCCGAGATGAGGAGCGCCATGAGCTGGCTGGTGGCAATGTTTGAAATCAGCAATCCCAGCGAGAGGGCCAGCAGGATGTAGATGGTGCTGACAAGGAAAATCCATATCAGCGACCCTTGTAGTGGCACGTCGAGCACGAAGCGCGCCATGAGCAAAATCGTTACGAGAATGGCAAAGGCAATCACCAAGTAGGGCACGGCCTTCGCTATGATGATCAAGAGCGGCCTGACGGGCGACACCAGCAGCACTTCCATGGTTCCCCGCTCCTTTTCGCGAACGATGGAAATGGACGTCATCATGGCGCAAACCAGCATCAGCAACATGCCCATGATGGCCGGTACGAAGTTGTAGGCCGACTTCATCCGGGGGTTGTAGAGCATTTTCGTTGTTATACCCGCGCCCTGCATGTTGGCCACGACACCCGTGGCGTAGTTGGTCCATTGTTGCGCCATGTTGGGGTCGGCGCCATCGACGATGAACTGTACCGAGTGGTCTTTCGCAAAGACCACGGCCATGTCGGCCTGCTGGTTGCGGATGAGCCGTTCCGCCGCTTTCGGCGTGGCCGCGGTGGCCGTGATGATGAAATATTCCGAGGCGGCCAGTCGCTCCGAGGCGGCCTGCGTGTGAAGGTCCATCTGCGAGGTCACGATGACGGTGCGCACGTTCTTCACGTCGTTGGTGATGGCAAAGCCGAAAATCAGCATCAGCACCACGGGCATGCCGAAGAGAATGAGCATCGTGCGCTTGTCGCGCAGGATGTGAAGGGCCTCTTTGATGATGAACGATGAAAAACTCCTCATACGCTTAATCTCCTCTTTTGGCTTCGCGCGCCAGGTAGGTGAACACATGGTCCATGTCTGGCTGGTGAAAGCGTTGTTTCAGTTCTCCGGGGGTGCCGATGGCGCTGATTTTCCCGTCAACCATGATTGAGATGCGGTCGCAATATTCGGCCTCGTCCATGTAATGGGTGGTGACGAAGACGGTGATGCCCCGCCCGGCGGCCTCATAGATGAGTTCCCAGAACTGTCGGCGCGTGGCGGGGTCCACGCCGCCCGTGGGCTCGTCGAGGAACACGATGGCCGGCTCGTGGAAGATGGCCACCGAGAAGGCCAGCTTTTGTTTCCACCCCAGCGGGAGGGAGCCCACGATGTCGTTGGCATGGTCCTCGAACTTCAGCTGGCAGAGCATTTTCTGCGTTTTTTCCTTGATTTCCTTGCCCTTCATGCCGTAGATGCCGGCAAAGAGCCGTATGTTCTCGGCAACGGTAAGGTCCTCATACAGAGAGAATTTCTGCGACATGTAGCCAATGTGTTTCTTTATCTGCTCGTGTTGTGTGCGGATGTCGAAACCGGCCACGGTGCCCGTGCCGCCGGTGGGCTGGTTCAGGCCGGTCAGCATGTGCATGGCCGTGGTCTTGCCGGCACCGTTGGCTCCGAGGAAGCCGAAGATTTCGCCGCGCTTCACCGAGAAGCTGATGTCGTCAACGGCGCGGAAATTGCCGAAAGCCTTCACCAGGTGCGACACTTCAATGACGGCAGGCGGGGTGGGGGAGGCCTCGCCAACGGCGGCCACGCCCGAGGGCGGCGGCGGGTTGAAGATGTCGGCAAACCGCGAAAGTATCACTTCGGGCGTGTCGATGCCCTGCACCACGCCTTCGCTAAGGAAAGCCACGCAGTCGCAACGCCTCACCTCGTCGAGATAGGGCGTTGAGGCCACGATGGTGATGCCTCGTTCCCTGAGCATGGCCAGCATGTCCCAAAACTCCTTGCGGCTGACGGGGTCCACGCCCGTGGTCGGCTCGTCGAGGAAGAGCACGCTGGGCTTGTGGACCAGCGCACAACTAAGGGCCAGTTTCTGCTTCATGCCGCCCGAGAGTGCGCCAGCCTTGCGGTCCTTGAACCGCTCTATTTGCGAATAAATGGCCTTGATGTTGTCGTAGCCCTCGGCGACGGTGGTGCCGAAGAGGGTGGCAAAGAATTTCAGGTTCTCCTCCACCGTCAGGTCCTGATAGAGCGAAAAGCGGCCGGGCATGTATCCCACGCGGCGGCGGATGGCCTTCATTTGCTTCACCACGTCGAGGCCGTCAACGGTCGCCGTTCCCTCGTCGGGCAAAAGCAACGTGCATAGGATGCGGAAAAGCGACGTCTTTCCCGAGCCGTCGGGCCCGATGAGCCCGAAGATTTCGCCGCGGCCGACGGTGAAAGACACCCGGCTGAGGGCCTTCACGCGGCCGTAGCTCTTGCTCACGGTGTTCACCTCAATAGCGTTCATGTCCTATTTGTATGAATTCAGTCGCAAAGTTACGCATAATCTGCCAAACGGCCGCTATCCTTATCGCTGAAAATATGTTCTTTTTGTATCATTAGTGGTGATTTCGGACCGGCGCACTTTGACACCTTATGGATTGACCGAGCTTATGGAAAGGCACCTCGTTGAGGATGAATACGTCGTTTTTTTCCAAAAAGAAATGTATTTTCAGCTTCCAACGCTCGCAATATTCAGTTATTATTGCTATTTTTGCACCCGAAATCATGTAAAGAAAAACCGGATAGTTATGAAAATGAAACCGATGTGGATGATTGCCGCCATCCTTCTTCTTTGCGGCACGGGCACTTGGGCACAGACGCAACGCTCGGACGACTTCCATGCGAAGTATGAATTGAAAGAGGTGGTGGTGATGAGCCGCCACAACATCCGCTCTCCGTTGTCGTCGGGCGGTGCCGCCTATCAGCGCGTTACGCCCTATGAGTGGTTCCACTGGTCGTCGCCCGGTAGCCAGTTGTCGTTGCGCGGAGGGGTGCTCGAAACGGAAATGGGGCAGTTCTTCCGAAAATGGGTGGTCGAAGAAGGCCTGCTTCCCGACAATTACCGTCCCGAGGGCGACGAGGTGCTTTTCTACGCCAATTCGCGCCAGCGCACCTTTGCCACGGCCAAGTATTTCTCTGCCGGATTCCTGCCCTTTGCCAACGTGGAAATCACTCACAAATACGACGAGGACAAGATGGACCCTGTGTTCACCCCGAAGTTCACAAAAATGAACGATGCCTACCGCCAGCAGGTATTGGCCGATTTGCAAACCATGCACGGCGGACCGCAAGCGTGGATGGCCGCCCAGCAACCCGCCCTCGACCTGATGGAGGAGGTGCTCGACATGGCCCATTCACCCGCTGCCCTTCAGGGCGACACCACGCACTTTTGGTTCAACGACACGCAATTCAAGATAGAGAAAGGCGACGAGTTGCGGATGACGGGCGGCTATACGCTGGCCAATAGCGTGGCCGACGCACTCGTGCTTCAATGCTACGAAACCGAGAGCATGACGGCTTTCGGACACGAGCTGACCATGGAGCAATGGCGTAGCATCTGCGCCGTCAAGGAGGTTTATGACGGGCTGCTTTTCACCGCCCATTCCGCCGCCGTCAACCTGGCTTATCCTTTGGTGAGCCGCATCCGTGAGGAGTTGCAACGCAAGGACCGCAAGTTCATGTTCCTTTGCGGCCACGATTCCAACCTGGCCAGCATCGGCGCAGCTCTCGGACTGGTGTTCCCCGAAACGGAGCGGGCATTGGAAATTCATACGCCCATCGGCTCAAAATTGGTGTTTGAGAAATGGAGCGACGGCACCGAGGACTTTGTGGCCGTCAACCTGGTCTATCAGGCCGTTGACCAACTTCAGGGGCGCACCCTGCTCTCGCTCGATGTGCCGCCGATGGTGAAACCGGTGGCCGTCAACGGGCTGACGGCCAATAGCGACGGCCTCTACCGCTTGTCCGACCTTGACGCACGCTTTGCCGAGGCCATGGCCGAATATGAGGCCATCGTCGATGACGAAACCGCCGTGGAAGCCGTTCAACAATCGGCCAACGGCCGCTCAGCAGCCATCTTCAACCTTCAGGGCCAGCGCCTCGACTCCCCGCAACGCGGCATCAATATCATAGGAGGGGAGAAAAAGCTGAAAAGGTAAACCGCAGACTTTTTTTACCACGGAAGAACACGGGCTGACACGGAAAAAAGAAAAATCCGTGCCAGCCCGTGTTCTTCCGTGGTTAATAACAAAGATTCCGTGGTTAAAACCAGCGGTTAGTTGAACTTCACTTCGCCGTACATCCCGATTTTTATATATCCGTCGCTTTTCACTGCAACCTTCAGCGCATACACGAGGTCTGCCCGCTCATCGTCGGTGAGGATGGTCTTCGGCGTGAACTCCGAACGGCTGGAAATCCACGTCACCGTGCCCGCGTATTCTTTCTTCTGGCCGTCGCCGTAGTCGGCAAAAACCGTCGCCTTTTGGCCAATCTTGATGTTTTGTAATTGCGCCGAGGTGACGTATGCCCGAATGAACATGTTCTCCGTGTCGGCCATCTTGAACAACGGCTTTCCGGTGGACACAAACTCCCCCTGCTCAACATATTTTTCGAGCACCGTCCCCGTGATGGGCGCATAGATGTGGCATTTGCGAAGCTGGTCGCGCAACTGGCTCACCTGCACGTCCACCGACGATTGTTGCGAGTTGAGCGTACGAAGTTGCGTGTCGAGGGCCGAAATCTGCGCCTCCAGTTGCTTTTGCAGCACGCTCACCTGGCTGGCGGCATCGTCGAGCATCTTGCGCGGGGCGGCACCGTCGGCCACCAGTTCCTCATAGCGTTGCCGCTCCTGGCGGGCTTTCGCCAGTTGTTGCCGAGTGGCCGCAATCTGCTTCTCCATGTCGGGCTTCTGGCTCTGATACACGCTTTTCGTGGCTCCCGCCTGACGGATTTTCAACCATAGTTGCGTGGTGTCGGTCAGCCCAACCTCCTTGTGCTGGGCAATGACCTCGCCCTCCACGACATCGAACTTCGTCAACGTCCCCGTTTGTTCCGCAAACACGGTGGTTTCCGTGGCCTCGAACACGCCGGTGGCATCATATTCTTTTTCTTTTTCGCCGCAGGCCACCAGCATCAGTGCCGTGCCCGCCATTGCCAAAAACTTTTTCATATCGCGTTTTTTTTTATTATTGTTGAAGGAGTTTAGGAGTTCAGGAGTTTAGGAGTTTAGACGTTAGTTTGGAAGCTCCCTCTTCGACCTGTGGAATGGATTTAAACTAACGTCTGAACTCCTAAACTCCTAAACTCCTAAACTCCAAATCTTTACCTCTTTCCCACATATTTCAAGTCATAAATCTCTTTCAGCATCTGGATTTCATGAATCGACCGCTGCACGCGGGCGGCGTTCTCGCCGTTGATTTCCTTCACCAGGTCGTTCACGTCGATGATGCCGTGCGAGAGTTTCGACTCCGCCGCCTTCCGTATGCGGCTGCGCAAGGAAATAATCTCCTCGTCGTCGGCCATCAGCTTGCGATAGCGGCTGATGTTCTCATCGAGCTGAATCTGCTCCAGGTTGTTGTTGAACAGGAACACGTCGCGCGAGGTTTCCGCCGCATCGCGCTGCAGTTGTATCTTCGCCTTGTCGTTCTTCCGCGTGTAGAGGGCACCGATGTTCCACGACACCCGCGCGCCGACCATGCCGTTGAGCGACCACCGGTGGCTCATCATGTCGTCAAACATATTGTAGCCCGGGTAGCCGTAGTAGCCCTGGGCGAAGAGGCCCACCTTCGGCTTCAGGGCGGCGTCGAGCGCCTTTTCCTGCGCATCGGCAAGCCTCAGTTGTGCATCGATGGCCCTGAGCTCGGGATGCGGCCCCTCTTCCGGCAGGGAGGCCGCGTCGGCCGAAGGCTTCGTGGGCGACGTCACCTCAATGCCGCAAAACGCCGATAGCAACCTTGCCAGCGTGGTCCGTTGCGCCTCCAGGCTGGTCAGTTGTTGCGCCGCGTTCAACCGCTCTGCCTTCACGTTCAGGTAGTCGCTCTCGGACGCCGTGCCACCTTTCAGCATGGCCGCCAGCTTCTTTTCGTTGGCTCCCAAAAGTTCTTGCAAGTCCCTGTTCAGGCGGATTTGCTCTTCCACCAGCAGCAGGCCGAAGTACATTTCGTTGACCCGCTGGTGGACACCATATATTTTCGCATCGTTCTGGGCCGTTTCCACCTCGCCCTGCCTTTCGGCTATTTCCTGCCGGCTCTTGATGGCGCCGCCGTCGTAAACCGTCTGCTGAACGTCAACACCCACCTTGTACTGGTCTTTCTTCAGCCCGTCGAGCTCGAGACCAAGGCCGGAAAGCATGGTCTGCATCTGTTCCGGCCACGACATCACGTCGCTCTGGTAGGTGGCCTGCGCCTGCGCCGACACCTGCGGAAGCCATTGCTTCTCAAGGTTGCTCACCGTGAGCGACGTGGTCTTCTCTATCAGACCGTAATGGCGTATGAGCGGATAGTTGCTGACGGCCGCCCGACGGCACTCGTCAATCGTCTGGCCAAAGGCCGGCGACGATAGCAGCAAAAGTCCTAAAATAATTCCTCGCATAGTCGTTGCTTTCAAAACTTGTTGCAAAAGTAGGACAAATTCTTGAGCTTTAAGCTATCCTTTGCAAGAAAGAAATGTTCTTTTTGTTCGATTTCTTCATAAAAACGTCATGAATAGGCCCAAAATGATTATCTTTGCAAACAAAAAAAGCGAGAAAATGGATAAACAGCCCAAATTGATGGACATGTGGAGGATGAGAGACATCTTCAAGTCGAACATCGAAAAAATTCGCGAGCATGTCTTTTTCAGCAACGAAATCGGCATCCTTCACGGCCAAGCGCAGGTGTTCAGGATGCTCATTCAGCAAAAGCCGCCATTCATCATCAACGACCACCGGCTGGGGATTGTCGTAGGGGGCGAGGGAAGGGTGAACTTCAACCTCGTGGACCGGCGCATCGGCGCCGGAACGCTGATATACCTCGGACCGGGAACAATCATCAACCCCGTCAGTTATTCCGACGACCTCGAACTCTTCGGCTTCGCACTCTTTGCCGACTTCCCCATGCCCTTCGCACCCGGGCAGATGCCCCCGGCATTCAACGGGCAGGTGCGCGACTTCCAGCTGACCGTGGGCGAGGACGACCTGATGACGGCCCGGCAGATTTTTGAAGTGCTCTGGCAACTGGTCCGCCAACCCCACTACCACCGACCGGTGGCCTCCGCACTCGTGGCCGCCATGATGCATCATTACGACGCACTCTATCGCCGCCACGCCGAACAGCAGTCGGCCACACGCTCGCCCGGGCAGACCATTTTCGACCGATTCCTCCAGCTGGTCAACCAGCATTGCCACCAACACCACCAGATAGGATATTACGCCGAAAGGCTCTGCCTCACAGAGCGTTATCTCAGCACCGTCATACGCCAGACAAGCGGCATGACGGCCAAGGAATGGATTGACCGCGCACTCATCACACGCATCAAGGTGGAGCTGATGCACACCGACAAGACGGTGGCCCAGATTGCCGACGACCTCCATTTCCCCAATCCCTCATTCTTCAGCAAGTATTTCAAGCGCATCATCGGCACCACCCCCAAGGAGTTCCGCGAAAAATAGCATCCCCCGATAATACCAAGTCCACTCGCCTCCCCGAAAAAACCAAGTAGGGACATACTTCATGTATGTCCGCCCCCCCCGAAAACCCCAAGTCGCAACTTGTAGGGACATACTTCATGTATGTCCGCCCGCCTCCCCGATAACACCAAGTCGAGTCATACTTCATATATGTCCGCCCCCCTCCCCGAAAACACCAGGTCGCAACTTGTAGGGACATACTTCATGTATGTCCGCCCGCCTCATTGTGAAAGCTATTCCCAGTTGTTTTTCGGACATCCATAAAGTATGTCCCTACGCGAGGATATCAGCATGGATAAAAATTGGTAAAAAATCTTGACAAAATCACCAATTTTGCACCCGTTTTGTAAGGCATTGAAATTCAATACTTTGTAAACCGCCCGGAGTTTGACCGCAAATTTCGGGGAGAAATCTTCAAGATTTCCCTCCTCAATCTTCAAGATCTCTCCCCTCAATTTGCCGTCAAACTATTTCTGAAAACAAAAATCCCATGAAAAATTTTGACAAAACAAAACCACCCTTCGTGTTGTTTTTTCCACTTCACCCCGGCCATCGACGGCTCCCTGGCCAACATCAGCGAAAGGTCCTTGAACGGCACCCAGGCACTTCACAATGAATGTCGATGCGGTCGAAGATGATGTAATCCCGTATCATACGAAAACTCGACTCTGTGAGAAACAGAATTGTAGCCATTGCAGCAATCATACATTGAAATCGCTGTCATTGTTCGCCTTTTTCTTTATTCCCGTCTTCCTTTTTATTCAGTAACAGGCCGTCTTTGGCATTCAATGGCGAAACTACGGACTTGCCTGTCTTGGCTTCAAGTTCCATACGAGCATTGCGGGCAATCTCACCACCTTGGCGAGCTACGTCGATATGGTCGCCGAACGTTTCTGGATTCTGACTCTCGGAGATTTCCTTGGTGGAAAGTTCTGCAAGCATGTTCATCACCAGTTCGCGATTGGTCATATTGTCGCGCAGGTTCTCTTTCTTCAGCCCCTTGAACTTCTTGTATTCACGTGCAGTCATGCCAGCCCAAGTGTGATAGATGATGTCGGTCAGTGTTGCAAACTGCACACCTTCTTCCAGTCCACGACGTTTCCATTCATCAGTCAGGTCCTTGCGAATCTCTATGGACTTCAGACGCTGGTTAATCCAGTTATCCGAATAGCCCAAACGCTTGTAGTCTGCCAGTGCCTGCTGAATACCAAGCTCAGGGTCTTGCATCTGGTCAAGTCGCTGCGCTGCCACCTGAGCCATCCATTGTTTAAAGGGTTCAGCCTTTGGTGACGGAATGGATTGAATCAGTCGGAAAAGCTGTTCTGTATCAGCCACATCCGTCTTTCTCATCTTGCCGTCAGCCGCTTGAAGTTTCAAAGCGTGACAATTTGTCACGGTTTCATTTCCCTCTTTTTTAAGCCTTTGTTTCAGCTTGCGCCAATACGCTGTGGCATCCTTACTTTCCGTAAGCACTCCACAAACATCCACTATCGAAAAATACCATTTCTCTTCCGCGTCGTCATACACGGCGCGAACCTTCTTCTCTTCAAAAAGCTTTATCTGATTGAACTTTGTCATACTTTCTATTTTTCCCCTCTAATTTGCAAATATACTATACACCCCTCTCCGCCCAGTCGCCTCGGTCAAGGTTTCGATAGCCGATGGCCTCGGCGATGTGTTGGCTCTGAACCTTTTCGCTGCCGGCAAGGTCGGCGATGGTGCGGGCCAACTTGAGGATGCGGCTGTAGGCGCGGGCAGAGAGCTTGAGGTGCTCCATGGCCGTGCGTAGCATGTCGAGGCTGGCGGCGTCGGGCTCTGCGAATTGGTGGAGCATTCGCTCGCTCATTTGTGCATTGGCGTAGATGCCCTTGAAGGGCTTGAAGCGTTCCTCCTGCATCTGCCGTGCCTTCAGGACTCGCTCGCGGATGGCCGACGACGGCTCCCCGGCCGACATCTGCGAAAGGTCCTTGAACGGTACCACAGGCACTTCGCAATGAATATCGATGCGGTCGAGCAGGGGGCCGGAGATTTTGGAAAGGTAGCGGGTGATTTGGCCCGGCGAGCAGACGCAATGGTGGGTGGGGTCGCCGTAATAGCCACAGGGACAGGGGTTCATGGATGCCACGAACATAAACGAGCACGGATATTCCACCGTGTAATTGGCCCTTGAGATGGTGATTTTCCGGTCTTCGAGGGGTTGCCTCAGCACTTCGAGCGTTGTCTTGGAAAACTCGGGGAGCTCGTCGAGAAAAAGGATGCCGTTGTGTGCGAGCGACACCTCGCCGGGCATGGCCTTTGTGGTGCCTCCGGTCATGGCGATTTGCGAAATGGTGTGGTGCGGGCTTCTGAACGGCCTTTGTGAGATGAGCGACACGTTTTTCCCGAGTTTCCCGGCCACGGAGTGGACTTGCGTTGTTTCCAGGCTTTCGGCCAGCGACAAGGGCGGCAGGATTGACGGCAACCGCTTGGCCATCATTGATTTTCCCGACCCCGGCGGCCCTATGAGAATAACGTTGTGGGACCCTGCCGCCGCCACTTCCAATGCCCTTTTCACGCCTTCCTGTCCTTTCACGTCGGCAAAATCGAGGTCATAGCTTGACTGTTGTGCGAAAAATTCCTTCCTGGTGTCCACCACCATGGGCTCGTAGTTGTTGCTTCCGTTGAGGAATGCGATGACGTCGCTGAGGTTGTCCATGCCGTACACGTCGAGGTTGTTGACCACGGCGGCCTCGCGGATGTTGTCTTTGGGCACGATGAGTCCCTTGAATTTCTCTTTCCTTGCCCTGATGGCGATGGGCAGCACGGCCCTGACGGGCTTCAGTTTCCCGTCGAGTCCGAGTTCTCCCACTAGCATGTATTCGTGTAGCCGGCTGTTTTCTATTTTCTCGTCGGCTGCCAGTATTCCGATGGCGATGGGCAGGTCGAACGCCGTGCCCTCCTTTTTCATGTCAGCCGGCGAGAGGTTGATGGTCAGGCTTGCCAGCGGTGTCCGGAAGCCCACGTTGGGCAGTGCCGCACAGATGCGGTCATAGCTTTCCTTGACAGCTGTGTCGGCGAGCCCCGACAACTTGAACATCACTCCCTTTGCAAGGTTCACTTCTATGGTGATGGTGGTTGCCTCGAGCCCCATCACTGCTGCGCTAAAGGTTTTGACTATCATTTTTTGCTTTTCTTTCCGCTTTGGTAAAGATTGAGAAGGCAAAGTAAGGAAAAAAAAGCCGAAAAAGAGAAAAAATGCTCTTAAAACTTATTAAAAGGTGCGGTTTTTGGTGGGCGGGGGAGGCTATTTGAGCATTTGCTCCAATTTGTCTCTCAGGTCGTTGGGTTTCAGGCCTCTTGCCACCACCTTTCCGCTGGTGTCCAAGATGATGTTGTCGGGCATGGACTTTACTCCGATTTTCTTTAAAAGCGGGCTGTCGAAAACCATTTCGTCGCACACGGTGGGCCAGGGCAGCGAGTCGTTTTTCATAAACCTCATGCACTCCTTCCTGCTGGGGTCTATGCAGATGCCCAGCACGGCGAGTTTCTGCCCGTGTTTGTTTTTCAGCACTTTGAGTCTTCTCTGGTTGTCCTGGCTTTCAAAGCTCCACGTTGCCCACACGTTGATGACGGCGACCTTTCCGTGCAGGTCGTTGCTGGTGAGCCGCCTGCCCTTCACGTCGGTTGCCGAGAAGGCAGGAATCTGCATGCCCGTCCTGGCCACGCGGAGCGTTTCCAGTTCCTTTTTCAGCCTTGCCAGCGGTCCGTTCTTGGGCTGCCGGTCCATCATTTTTGTGGCCAGCTGCAGGGCTTTTCCGTAGTCGGGATTGGCGGTCTGCACGAAATACCGCCTCAAGAGGAACGCGCTCACCGGCGACTCCGGGTGTTCTCCGATGAAGTCCTCGGCGGCTTTTGCGGCCTGTGGCGGCGATGCCTCGGCAATGGTTTTCCTGAACGCCGTCATCAGCTTGTTGTCGTCGGTTCCCTCCACGGTCATTTCCTTGAGGTGCGAGGCGTCGGCCTTCATCTCCACGGTGGTTTTCGGCTGTGCGAAGATGGGCTGTTCCGAGAAGTTGGGAAACACAATCATGAGCACCCCCGGCCTTGTGCAGTCCACGGAGTAAGAGAACCGTCCTCCCGTCACCTTGATGGTGTCCATGCCGTCAATCAGTCCGTCGAGGCTATAGACATAGAACTCACCCTGGTTCAGGTTGAGGAACCGTCCTTTGACCTTAAACCGGTTTCCGGAGGTTCCGCACGAAGCCAGAACCAGGGTGATGATGAACAGGGAGAGAATTTTCCTCATGATGGCGTTGAAGATGTTTCCCCTGCTGCCTTTTTTACTTGCTCACTTTGGCCAGCTCAAGATCTTGAGCGGCGTAGTTGGCAAGGTTGGGGTTGAGCCTGAGAGCCTGCTGCAGGGCCTGGGCGGCGGGAGCCACGTTGCCCTGGCGGGCGAAGTTGATGGCCTGCAGGTAGCTGGTCATGGCGTCCTTGTTTTTCACGCCGTCGAGGATGACCTCTGCCGAAGCGTAGTTCTTGTTAAGGATTTCGGCCAGTGCAGCCAGGTTGGTGTAGTCGTTCTTCAGGTTGGCGGCAGCCTGCTGGTAGTTGCCCTTGGCAATGTTGAGTGCGCCGAGTACGTTGTCCAGTCCGTTGGCTCCCACGGCCTTTGCGATGTAGTTCTCAGCCGTTGCCACGTCGCCATTCTGCAAGGCGATGAGTCCCAGGTTGGCGTTGGCTTCGGGCGAGTTGCTCATCACCCTGAGTGCCTGCGAGAGGAAGTTCTGGGCGGCGTTGCTGTTGCCGTTGTTGAAGGCCAGCACGGCCAGGTTGTTCAGTGCGCGCACGTCGTTGGGATAGAGCTGTGCGGTCTTCTGGTAGATTTTCTCTTTCTGGCCGTTGTTGTCGGTCAGCGTGGCGGCATAGAGGAGTTCCTCCACCGAGAGCTGCGAGGCGTCGTCGTTGAACTGCTGCATAATCTGGTCGTTGGAACGGCCGATGACGTTGTAGTTCACGATGAGGCGGCTGCGGCGCAGTTCGGGCAGGATGCCTTCGGCCAGCTCGCGGTAGCCTTCCGACATGTTGCGGATTTGGCGCTCCCTTTCCTCGGGATCCTTATACATGGAGAGCACGCGCAGGATGACATCCTTGTCCTGGATGTTGCTGGCCTGCACCAGCTGCTGGAAGCCGTCCCAGTCCTCAGCGGTGTAGCGGGTGTCGATTTCGCTGCTGAGCTTGTTGTCCTTGAGCTGCTTGTCCACATAGTCGGCGGCCACGTCCTGGCGCTTGTTGGCCAGGCGGTCGTTGAAGTCGTAGCTGCCCTCGGGCGATGCGAAGCCGAGCACCTCGACGTTCTTGATGGCGAGCTTTTCGCTCTCGCGGTTGATTTTCTTGAGCAGGTTGACAAACTCCGAGATGGAGTTGGTCTTCAGCTCGCTCTGGCGGATGTTGGCCTGGTTGACCAGGAACTTAATCTGAGCCTCCTGCTTCTGTGCCACCATCTGCTGGAAGTTGTCGGTGGCCAGGCAGGCGCCTGTTGACGAGAGCAGGTTCTTGTAGAGCTCGCTGGTGGAGATTACGCCGTTGGCCACTTTCACCGCCGGCACGTTCACGCTCTTGTTGCCCACGCGTGCGTCGAAAGTGAGCCAGAGCTCGCTCTGCTGCATGGAGGGCTGGTAGGCGAAGTTGGAACGCATGGTGTAGTTGCCGCCGACCTTGTACGAGATGGTCTGGTCGTTGCCCTGCACCTTTTCTCCCTGGAAAGTGGCGGGCTGTCCGCGGAACACCTCTCCGGTGCTGGTGCGCAGCTCGGGCGTGACGTTCACCACGGCCTTCTTTTTCATGTACTTTTCGGGGAACTTGCCGTTGATGGTTGCGGGCACCTGTCCGGCGTCAGACTCCAGAGGGTTAGGAACTACGTTGAAGTTGTCGGCCGACAATGCTCCGAGCTTTGACGAACACGACGTCATGGCCATCATGGCGATGGCCGAAGCGAATAAAATAAGTTTTTTGCGCATAATGTGATATACAATATATTGTTTTTTAGCAGGTGCCGCGAGCGGGACTCGAACCCGCACGGCCATCACTGGCCAAGGGATTTTAAGTCCCTCGTGTCTACCAATTCCACCATTGCGGCTAAAAAATCTTTGCAAAGGTACGTCAATTTCTTGGAACTTCCAAACATTTTCTTACTTTTTCACCTTTTCACCACTTTCCGCCCGTTCTTGATGACGAAGCCCTTGTAGTCTGCCCCCACGCGCTGGCCGCTGAGATTGTATGCGGGCGAGTTGTCGTTGTCGCTGTCGGCTATTGCTGGCACGTCGGTGGGAATGGGAGTGAAGGTGCCGGGGTAATTATAAGTCCAGTTCGTGCCGTCGAGCGAATAATAAACATTCCATCCTTTGTTCACGGCCGAGTTGACGTTTGCCGTCGTGACGATGTTCTGCTCATAGGGGTTGCCCAGGTTGATGGCGTAGATTTCTCCGGTTATATTTTCATCGACCAACGAGGGGAGTGCCTGGAACAGTCTGTCCATCGCCGTGCCCTGCAAGCGGTTGTTATAGCAACGGACTACATATAACGCGCAATCACTTGGCAATGTGATGGTGGTGAGCTTGTTGTCTTGACACTCCAAATACAAGCAGTAAGTATAAGAAAGGTCGAGAGAAGACAGCTGGTTGTTGTAACAATCCAATATGGCTAATAATCCGCAACCAAACAGATTGAGCGATGTAAGGTTATTATTATAACAAGATAAATTCCATAACCAACCGCACCCGGACGCATCGATGGTTTGGAGAGAGTTATCACTACAGTAGACCTCATACAAATTAGTGAGACCTGACAGATTGAGCGAGGTGAGTTTATTATTCTGACAGTTCAAACTGTACAAATTCGTACACCCGGACACATTGAGCGAGGTGAGGGGACCGTAATTTCCACTACATTCTTTACAATCCAAAAAGGTTAAATTGGAAAGGCCCGACACATCAAGCTCGGTGATGCCACTATGAGAACAATACAGGTTTTTCAGAGAGGAACACCCAGACACATTGAGTTGAGAAAGCATGTAAGAGTTATTACAATTCAAATCTGTCAGATGGTCAAATCCTGACAAATCAAGGCTGGTGAGGTAATCATTTTGGCAAGATAACTTTTCCAATTTCGTACAACCCGACAAATTGAGCGAGCTGCAGTGGATATTGTCAAGACAATATAAGTATTTTAAGTTGGACAATCCCGACACATTGAGCGAGGGCAAATTCTCGTTGTTATTACAACCCAACGTTTCCAAATGTGTACATCCCGGAATGTTTAACTCAGTAAGGGCTTGATTGTCAGAACAGTTCAGCCAGGCCAACGACATACAGTAGCTGAAATCAAGCTTCTGGAGGTTCTCGTATTGTTGTATTGTGAAAGTGGTGAAGCTGTTTCCTCCGCCATAGAGTTGCTCCAAGGCGGCGCAACCTTCAATGTTCAGATCGGTCAACGCGTTGTAACGGCAGTCGAGGGTTTCCAGCAGCGTGTTGTCCTTGCAGTTGAGCGTTGCCAAGGCGGGCAGGTTGTTCACCATCAGGCTGGTGAATTTGTTGTTTTGGCAGTCGATGGAGGCAAGGGCGTTGCACTCGGTGACGTAGAGGTCTGTCAGCCCGTCGTTGCTGCATGTGAGCGACGTCAGGCTGTTGCACATCGAGCAGTCGAGCGTTTCCAGCGTGGCCATGTTGCTGACGTTGAGCGTCGTGAAGTTGTTGCCGCCGCAGAGGAGCGTCTTGAGCACGCCGCAGTTGTTTATGTTGAGTGTCTTCAGTGCGTTGTAGCGGCAGTTGAGGGAGGTCAGGTAGTTGTTGCTCGAGCAGTCGAGCGTTTCCAGCGCGGTGAAGTAGTTGACGGTGAGCGTCTGGAAGAAATTGTTGGCGCAATACAGCGTTTTCAATGTGCTTGTGCTCAAGGAGGGAAGGCTCGTCAGCATGTTGTTGGAGCACTTGAAGGTAATCAGCTTCGTGTTGTAACTGGTGTTGATGGACCTGAAAGCATTGCTCGAGATGTCAAGATAAGTAAGGTTGGGGCTGGTGGTGAGGTCGAGGCTGCTCAGCGCGTTGTTCGAGCAGTCGAGCGACTCCAGCGCGGTAAGCCCGCGGATGGAGAGCACGGAGAGGTTGCAGTCGTAGCACGACAACAGCGTGAGTTTCTTGTTGTTGGTTACGTTGGCTGACGTCAGGTTGGGGTTGTTCCACAAAAGCAATGTCTGCAGTTCCGTGAAATACTGTATGCCCTCTATGGAGCTGACGTTCTGATTGGCCAGCGAGAGATAGGTGTGTGCCGCCACGTCGCTGTTGGTGATGTAACCTTTGGAATAATAATATGTTTTCAGATAGTTGCGGAAATTCTCATCGGGGAAGAACTCGCTGGTCAACAAAGCGACATAATCGGAGCTGATGACAATGTCCTTACTATACACGTTGCTGCCGTTGAGCTTGATGGAGTTGCCCGACACCACAGCGCCCCAGGGCTGCAGGATGGCCGCCTTGGGGCTGCCGTCCATGGTGATGGGGCTGTTGGAGACGTTGGGGTAACTGGAGTTGTTGGTGGCCTGCAAGGTAACGACGCCTTTGGGCACATTGCCGCTGCCGTCAAGGTAGTTGAAGACTGCGTCCACATTTTTAAGGTCGCCCTTCACCCCGTGGATGGTGACTTTTGGTCCCATGAAATAGGCGCGTGACAGGTCAGAGGTGTTGTTGGGGCTTCCTCTGTAGAAGGCGGCGTCGTTGCCCGAAGTAATGTTGATGGTTCCCGTGCCCTTGAAATAGATGTGCTGCGTCCTGTCGCTGTAAATATATATGCCGTTGGCGTCGCTCTCCAAGCCTTTCATGTTGGTGACGCTGCCGGTGGTGGCCATGAAGGTGGTGTTCTTCTCGAGCATCACGGGCGAGCAGAGTTTCGAGGTGAGGTTGTTCGTGCCCTTCAGCTCCACAATGAGCCCTGAGTTACTTTCGTTGTAGATGCAGCGGCCGTCGGAAACGGTGCGGTTAATGGTGACGTTGGTCAGCGTTACGGTGTTGGTGCTGGAGTTGTATTTCACCGTTCCGCTGGTGATGTTGCTTCCCGTCACGTTGTTGCAGTTGTCGCTGTTGACCGACACACCGCCAATCTTGAAGCCATAGTATGTGGCGGCCTGTGCGCAGAGGCCGCACAGCACGGCAATGATGGTCAGGATACTCTTTTTCACCCAAACCGAAGGTTGATGGTTTTGTCTCATAGTCTGGTATGTTTTGATTGTATGCCGCAAAGATAAACAAAATTTCCGGATTATCAACCTATTGGACTTGTTTTTTTGTTTTCTCCATAAGAAAAGCTCCGTCAGGGTACTTGCGCGTCCCTGCGGAGCTGAAATGGTTTTGTCAATATTATTCAGAGATTATGCGGCCTTCCATATAGTTTGACGGTAATTTACTGGCAGTAAATATTTAGGCTTCCAAACGGCGGTTTTTTTAGTTACTCCGACGCTTGGAAGCGTCGGCTCCTAAGCGTCGGCTCTTAAGGTGTCGGGGCCTAAAAAAGCAGGTCGTAAGGCGACGGCTTATACGATGCCTGGCTAAAACATATATAACGGAGTAATTAACAACGCTTTGGCATATAAAAAACGCAGTCCTACTTTAATTCGCCTTAAAATAGGACTGCAGTCGTTTGCGGTTTGGACTGGAGTCGTTTGCGGTTTGGACTGGAGTCGTTTGCGATCTGGACTGATGGTTGATTACTTATTAGACAGACTTTTTAGACTTCGAAGGAAGCGTCAGCTCCTATGGCGTCGGCTCCTATGGCGTCGGCTCCTTATCGGCTCCTAATTGGCTTAATTGGTCGTTAATCAGCTGCTATGGGGATTTTCCGGGCGATTATTTCTTTATTTTTCTCCCGTTCTGAATGACGATGCCCTTGTATGCGTTGTTCACTCGTTGTCCGCCGAGGTTGTATGCCGGTGCGTCGGAGGTTTGCGTTTCCGCGGCGTTCACACCTGTTGGAACGGGAGTGGGGTAATAGTTGGACCAGTTCTCGCCGTTCGTGGTATATAAGACATGCCATCCTTTCGATGATGACGTGTTAATGTTGTACTTGGTGACGATGTTCTGCTCATTGGGGTCGCCGAGGTTGAGGGCGTAGAGGCAGTATTGGTTCAAAAACACATCCCAACCGCTTGGTTCAATGTTCACACAGAGTGCATTGAACAGGTTGTTCATCGCCTGTCCTTGAAGGCGGTTGCCATAGCAATATAAAGTTAAGAGCAGATTGTTGCTCGGCAATGTCAGCGAGGTGAGCCGGTTGTTCTGGCATTCCAAATATTTTGTTGATTCCGATGGGATGTTGAGGGATGTCAGCTTGTTGTTGTTACAGACCAAACGTTCTATAATCATTCCTGAAAAGTTGAGCGAGGTGAGCGAATTATAGCTACAATCAAATTCTATTAAATGGCCCGTTGGAAAATTGAAAGAATTGATTTGATTATTATTACAATATAGATATCCTAAATAATTGCAATTGGTCAGATTGAGCGATTTGAGGGAATTATTTGAACAGTCTAATTTTCGTAAATTTGAGTTGTCCTGCAGATTGAGTGAGTTGAGCGAGTTGTTGTTACAATATAAATAATTAAGATTGTTTAACCCGGATACATCGAGTGAGTTGAGCGAGTTATTGTTACAATTCAAATCATTAAGATAGTTTAACCCGGATACATCGAGCGATGTGAGCGAGTTGTTTTCACAATTCAACACAGTCAATGCTGTACATCCTGACATGTTGAGTGTTTCGAGATGATTATCATTACAAGTTAATTTCCGTAGATTGGATAAACCCGACACATCGAGCGAAGTGAGAGACGTATTTGTAATTGCTATTACTTCCATATTGGGGCATCCAGACACGTTAAGGTTCTGAAGAGAATTAAAATCTTCGATAGTTAAATATTCCAATCGCATGCTATTGCTTACGTCAAGTGTCTCCACTGTTTCAAATTCTTCGGAAGTTAATGATAAACTATAGAAATCATTACCACCGAGGTATAGATTTTTTAAAGAATATCCCTCTAACGAAGAATTCGTTAAATAAATATCATCTAACGTGTTGTAGCGACAGTCGAGGGTTTCCAGGTAGGCATTGGCGCAGCGAAGTTCATAGAGGCTTGGCAAGTTGTTGATTCTGAGGGTGGTGAATTTGTTAAAATTGCAGTTGATGGTGGCGAGTTCATTACATTCTGAAACGTAAAGCTCCGTCAGGGCGTTGTTGCTGCAATTAAGCGATGTGAGCAAATTGCATGCCGAGCAGTCGAGTATGTTCAGCTTGGAGAAACCGTTGATTTCGAGGGTTGTGAATTTGTTGGTTCCGCATTGTAAGGTCTCAAGATTTGCACACCCGGTAATATCGAGTTCTGTCAGCGCATTGTACCTGCACTTGAGGGTTTTCAGCGATGTGCAGTCATGGCAACTGAGGGTTTGCAGTTTCGGGAGGTATTCCGCGGTGAGGGTGGTGAGATTGTTTCTGGCACAGTTGAGAAAAATCAGATTGGTGCAGTTGGCGACGTTGATAGAGTTGAGCGCGTTGTTTTCGATGTTGAGGCTCTCCAACGCGGTGTTGGTGGAAAGGTTGACGTAGGTCAGCGCATTGTTCGAGCAGTTGATGGTCTTCAGTTTGTTGAGCCCCTGAATGAGGAGTGAGCTGATATAACATTCTGAGCAAACGAGGTTTTCCAGCATCTTGTTGCTGGTAAGGTCGAGTTGTGAGAGGTTGGGGTTGCCCTGTACGTAGAGTGTCTTCAGCTCCGTGAAGTATTCAATGCCCTTCATCCATGCAATGTTTTGGTTGTAAGCACTGAGTGATGTCCGTGCCGCCACGTCGCTTTCGGTGATGTATCCCTTCGAGTAGAGCGTCTGCATGTAGTTGCGGAAGTTGGTGTCGGGGAAGTAGTCTTCGGTCAAAAGTGCCACATAGTTGGAGCTGATGAGAATGTCCTGGGAGTAAACGGGATTGTTGACCTTGATGGTGTTTCCCGAGACGGTGGCTCCCCATGGTTTGAGTATGGCCATTTTTCCCTGTAGCGTGATTCCGCAGCTGATGACGTTGGGCGTGCTCTGGCTGTTGGTGGCTTTCAGTGTTACGTCTCCCTGGCTGAAGGTGGCGTCGATGTTGACGAGGTCTCCCTTTACTCCCTGTATGTTGACCTTCGGCCCCTGGAAGAAAGCGCGGATGGGGGCGTAGGAGTCGTAGCTGCTCCGCCAGAATGCGGCGTCGTTGCCCGATTTTATGTTGATGGTTCCCGTTCCTTTGAAGTTGACGTAGAATCCCCTGCTTGCGGTGACGTATATGCCGTTGGCGTCGCTCTCCAGGCCTTCAATGGTCGTTGTGCCGTGGCCGTCGGCTTGGAAGGTGGTGGTAGTCTCGAGCTTTACGGGAGAGCTTTTTTTCGATTTGAGGATGTTGGTGCCCTTCAGTTCCACAATGAGCCCGTTGTTGCTGATGTTGTGAATGCAGCGCTCGTCGGAACCCGTGCGGTTCATGGTGACATTGGTCAGCGTCACGGTGTTGGTGCTTGGGTTGTACTTCACGGTCCCGCTGGTGATGTAGCTTGCCGTGATGTCGTTGTAGTTGCTGCTGGTGACCTCTATGCCGCCAATCTTGAAGCCGTAGGAGGCGGCGACGGCGAGGGCAGGGCAGAGCATGGCGAGCATGGCCGGAAGAAGGCTTTTCTTCATCCATGTCATAGGTTGAGTAATGTGTATCATAATTCCGTAATTTTTGGTTGTTATACTTAAAGTTTAATAGTTTTGCAAAAATACGCATAAAAATTGAAATGGCGAGCAAAAGAAGGGGATTTTTTTGTTTTCGGTTGGAAAATGATGTTGGGAAACGGGGCGGGAAATGATGAAAGGCTGTATTTTAAAGAACAAACGGGGGCGGACCGCAGCACTGTTGCGGTTTACGGGACACAAAGGGGAGAAACGGCGGGCGAGGTCAGAGCAGGCGATATTCACCGCCGGCGGTGGTGCTGAGGTCGTAGAGCCACGTTTTGGGCGTTGTGAAGGGCTGCAGCTGGGCGGGGGCGTTGACGATGGGCTGCGCCGTTGGCGGCACGTAGAACAGGGGGTTGGCGTTGTCGGCGCGCGCCGTTTTCAGGCCCTTTGCCTTGAGCGGCTGCGGCAGTCGCAGACGGCAGTTGCCTCCTTGCGAGGAGCGCACGGTGAGGCTTGTGAGGCGGCCGTCTTTCCACTCCATGTCTATTTCAAACCCTCCGCGCGCCTTCAGCCCGCTCACGCGCCCTTCTTTCCATGCCTTGGGCAGTGCCGGCAACAGGTGAATGGCTCCGTCGTGGCTCTGCATGAGCATCTCGGCGATGCCCGCCGTGCATCCGAAATTGCCGTCAATCTGGAAAGGCGGGTGGGCGTCCATCATGTTGGGATATGTCCCCCCGCGCTGCTTCTGTGTGCCGAAGATGAGGAAGGTGTCGGCAGTCAGCGTCAGCTGGTCGGCAATGAGTTTGTGGGCGTGGTCGCCGTCGAGCAGCCGTGCCCAAGCGCATACCTTCCATCCCATCGACCAACCCGTGGAAACGTCTCCTCGCGCCTCGAGCGATGTCCTGGCGGCGGCGGCCAGCCGTGGCGTGCGGAAGGGCGAAATCTGGCTGCCGGGGAACAGCCCGTAGATATGTGAAAAATGGCGATGATCGTCGTCGGGGTCGTCGAGGTCGTCGAGCCATTCCTGCAGCTGTCCCCATCGTCCGGTCTGCATGGGCGGCAGCAGCGGGAGTTGCGTGCGCAAGGTGTCGATGAGCCCGCGTTGGGGTGCCACGGCATCGTCGGTGCCGAGGCGTCCGGCGGCGGCCAGCACCTCGTTGTAGAGTTCAAACACCAGCTGGTTGTCCATGGTGACGCCGGCGTCGAGGGGCGTGGGGCGGCCCTTTCCCCCGTGCTCGGGCGATTCTCCCGGACACACCACCAGCCATCCCCTGTTGGGATGACGCACCATGGTCTGTGCCATGAAGCGTGCCGCGCCGGCCATGACGGGGAATGCCTTACGAAGGAAATCGGTGTCGCCGGTGTAGAGATAGTGCTCCCAGAGGTGGCGGCAGAGCCATGCGCCGCCCATGGGCCACAACCCGGTGGGTGCGCGGTCCACGGGTCCGGTGATGCGCCATTGGTCGGTGTTGTGGTGAAGCACCCATCCCTCTGCGCCGTACATTCGCGCGGCGGTTTCCTGTCCGGCCTGGCTCACCTCGCCGATGAGGCGGAACAGGGGGCCGTTCATTTCGGTGAGGTTGCACACCTCCGACGGCCAGTAGTTCATCTCAAGATTGATGTTGGTGGTGAACTTCGAGTCCCACGAGGGCAGCATCTTCTCGTTCCAGATGCCCTGCAGGTTGGCGGGGTTGATGTTGTCGGGCTGGGAAGAACAGATGAGCAGGTAGCGTCCGAACTGGAAGTATGTGGCCACCAGGTGGTTGTCTTCGTGCTGGAGGCCGTAGTCGCTGATGCGGCGGTCGGTGGGCACGCGCCCATAGTGGTTGTTGCCGAGCCAGAGGCTCACGCGGTCGTAGTAGCGGTGGTAGAGCGTTTCGTGTTGGTTCTTCAGTTGTTGGTAGCCCGTGTTGATGGCTTCGTGGAGGCGTTGTGCCGATTGTAGGGCCTCGTTTCCGGTGATGTCGCGCCAGTTCACCACGTTTGTGCCGATGGTGACAAACAGGGTTGCCTCGTCGGCACCCACCACCGAGAGTTGTCCGTCGGCGCAGGCGGTGGTGCCGCCCGTTGCCACTACGGACATTCGTCCTTGGAATCGCACCTTTCCCTTCAGGTTCTCGTGCTTTCCCGACACTCCGAGCAATGTGGCCTCGCCGCCCTCGCTCCCTGTGAGCACGTCGGCATGTGGCGATGCGAAGGACGCCGTGAAACTTATTTTCCCAGGCTGTGATGCCGACAGGTGAACGGTGATGACCTTGCTGCCCAGCGGTGCGATGACCTCGCGGCGGTAGCGGATGCCGTCAACGGTGTAGGTGGTGACGGCCAGCGCGTTGTCGATGTCGAGCCACCGTTCATAGTCGGTGTAGGCGGCATGTCCGGGCATGGCGATGCTCAGGTCGCCAAAGGGCTGGTAGGGCATGCCCATGTTCTGCCCCGCGGCACCGGGCATCACCTTCTCGGCGGCCAGCTCCTGTGCCTCGCGGTATTTGCCTTCGAAGATGAGCTGTCGCACTTTCGGCAGGTAGTCGCGCGCCTCGGGGTTGAGCACGTTGTTGGGCTGTCCGGCCCAGATGGTTTCCTCGTTGAGCTGCAGGCGCTCCACGGCGGGGGTCCCGAAGACCATGGCGCCCAGGGTGCCGTTGCCTACGGGGAGGGCCTGCGTCCACGTCATGGCCGGGCGGTTGTACCACAAGCGGTGGCCGTCGTCGGCTCTTGCCGGGCGGGAGGCCAGGGCTGCCAGGAGGATGAGGAGCACCAAGGCCGTCTGCCCCCATGAGGGTTTCTGGGTGAACAGTTGTGCGGGGTCTTCGTGCCGACCTTTTTTGTCGGGGGTGAGGGTGTTCATAAGGAAAGAGGGTTATTGCTTGTTTTGGAACCGCAGGGTTTGTTCGTCCTCGATGGTCACCAGGTCTTCGTTGAGCATTTCCCGGTTGAGGCCGAAGGTGTTGATGAAGAAGTCATAGACCGCCGCCCGCTTGTTGGGGCCGAAATCGTGGTTCTCGGTGGGCAGGTGGACGTTTTCCACCTTGTCGGCGGCGTTGTAGAAGCCGTAGATGCGCTTCAGGAAGGGCAGCTCGTGGGTGGGCGTGGTGCTGGTCCAGTCGCCGCCGTCGCTCACCACCATCATGGGCTTGGGGGCAAAGGTGGCGGCCAGTTCGGCGTTGCAGGTGCCGCCTCCGCTCAGTTGAATGGGCATTCCGCTCTCGCAGGGGCAGCCTCCGTCGAACCACGCCGACATGCTCACCACGGGGCAGAGGGCGGTAAAGCGGTCGTCGAGCACGGCCAGGAGGACGGCCTGTGTGCCGCCGCCCGAGCCGCCGTTCACCGCCACGCGGGTGTGGTCGATGTCGCTGTTGGCCAGCATCATATCGAGAATGCGCAGGCCGTTGTAGGCTTGCATCAGGTGGGCCTCGCTGGTGCGGTGGGCGTCGGCTCCCACTTCATCCTGGCTCTGGCCCCATCCCCACAGGTCGTAGCTCACGCATACGGCGCCCATCCGGGCCAAGGTGGCATAGCGTCGTTGCAAGTCGGCGTTGTAGCGTCCGCCGTTGAAATGGCCGTTGGGACAAAGGATGAAGGGCAGTTGGCCGTTGCCTTTGCGCTTCTTTTTCCAATTGAGGGCGCGGGGCGAATAGATTGTTCCGCAAACGGTATGGCCGTTGAGGGTGGTCAGGCGGAAATTTTGCGACACATAGCCTTGATGACGGCGCACCGGCGAGAAGCTCTTCTCTTGCGCGGGGCTTTCCTTCAAAAGTGCGTCGATGCCCAGTCGGTGGGCCACCTCGCGCCGCAGGGTGTCGCGCCGCGCCTCCCATTGCTCCTTGTTATTATATAAGGAGGCCAGGTGGCGGAGCAACTTTTCGCCGTCGGCGGGTTGTCGGCGAGCGTATTCATAGCGTTTCACTTTCCATAGGTTTCCCTGCTGGAACACGGGTTTGAAGTCGAGCGGAGCCAGGAGGTTCGTCAATGTTTCCTCCACGGAATAGGGCCTCACGCGGAAGTCGGCGTAGGCAATCTTCAGCCCCGTGGTGTCCATGTCGTATTTCAGGCGGATGTTGAAGCGTGCGCAAACGTCGGCCATCACGTCGTGGAGCGACCGCGTGAACTGGTTTTCGTAGGTCTGCGCCCTTGCGCCTATGGCAAGGAACAACAATGCAAGTGCAAGGTTTCTTCTCATATTGACCATTATTTCGGTATTTTTGGCTTTTTATTCGTTTTTTGCCGTTGCGGGCAGTTCGGCCTTGAGCAGTCCCAGGTCGGGGCGGTTGGCGGCGCGGCGGCCGTCGATGAGCAGGGTGAGGCCGCGGCCCTGGTGGTAATGTTGTCCGTCGGCATCCCAGATGATGGTGAGCGTGTGCCCGTGATAGCGCACGCCGTCGAGGCAGAACCATGGCCAGCGTCCGTCGGGCAGCAGGGGGTGAACCACCACGGTGTTGTCGGCCTGCGGTCGCAATCCTGCTATTCCGGTGATAATAAGGTCGTTGAATGTTGAGTGGTTGTAGTATCGGCTGCGCTCGCGGTCGCCCATGAGCCATGCTCCCGTGGTTTCGTCGAGGTATTCGCCGATGTATGGCCGTCCGCGGTGGTGCTGGCTTTCCACGTAGAGTTCCATTTGCCGGAAGAACACCGAGTCGCCCTGTTCCCACGGATTGTCACTGTTCTGGAGGTTGGCCAGGGCGGTCAGTGTCTGCGATGTGGCGAAAGGCCACACGGCGCCGTCCCACTCGCATTTCCCGCTTCCGTGGGTGCGGAACAGCGGATGGCGGCGCTCGGCGGTGGTCAGTCCGTAGGGTGCGGAAAAGCCTTTCTCGTCGGTCAGTTGCTGCCATGCCTGGCTGTAGGGCAATCCTTGCGGCGGCAAGTTGAAGTACCATGGAATGAAGCCAATGGCCTCGCGAACGTCGGCCAGCGTGTCGCCGCGTAGTGTTTCAAAGAACTGGTGGCTGGGGTTCCATAGTTTTCCGAGCACCAGTTGCCTCAGCGTGTCGGCCTTTTCGCCGTAAATCCGTGCTTGCGGCGCGTCGCCGGCCAGGGTGTTGATGAAGGCCAGGGCAGTGGCGTTGCCATACATGTAGGAATTGATGGTGGGCCGTGCATACTGTTTTTTCCTTCCTCCGCTGATGCTTTCCTCCATTCCGTCTTGCACGTCGCCTTGCCAGTAGAGTCCGTTTTCAAGTCGGTGCGTGCGTTCCCACCGCGCATATTCCTCCTCCAGGCTGGGCTTCAGGGCGAGCAGGAAGTCGGTGTCGGCGTTCACTTTCCAGGCGTTGAGCACCGCCCAGGGGTTCCACGACGAGAATTTCTCCATCTTCGCCATGGGCCCGCCGTCGTTGCCGTGGTACCATGTTCTGAGAATCTGGTGCAGGTAAGTGGTATCGCGCAGCCACCGGCTTTCCATCACATGGTGCCCGATGGCGCAGGCTATGAGGTTGTATCTGTCGGCATAGCTTCGCTGCACCAGAAATTCGGTCATGCCGAATCCCACCGGCGTGCGCTTGATATGCTTGCGCAATGTCCACCAGCGGTAATAATACATCTCGCGGAAATTGTCCTGCGGACAGTCGAAGAGCGGAATATTCCGGCGCATCCATTCCGACGCCTGGGCATTGGGAATTGACGTCAGGATGTTCTCATCCTCCATTTCGTTGAACCGCCGGGCGTAGTGCTCGAAATCGTCGTAGCGCAACAACGCTGCGCCATTTCCGTCGTCGTCGAGCGATGCCGTCACCACGTTGGCAATGCCATAGGAAAACGGCGCGAGGATTTCGTCGGCCCGCGCCATGTCGGTCAGCTGGTCGGCGGGCGTGTCGGTGTTGGGAAGGCTGAAAGGTGCGCCCGTTCTGAACACGATGCGCGAGATGGTTTCCACCGGCGTGTCGAATTGCCGCTCACACACTTTCTTCCCGTCGATGAAGTAAACGGCGCGGTGCAGGCTGGTGGAAAGGCGGGCTTTCACATGGATGACGGCCCCGGGCGCCCAGTTCCTGAGCACCGTGCCGTAGCGTGCGCCGCCCTTGGCCCGTATCAGTCCGGTGCTGTCGGCCACGATTCGCGAGCACACGTTGCCCTCGTCGTCGAGGAACTCCACTTGAAATTCCCCGCCCCTGCTTTCGTTGGCTTTCAGGTCGAACTCCACCTCCAGCTCTTTCGTATTGGGAATGATGCGTTCGGCGCGGGCGTAGTCGAAGGGGTCGCCGTCGCTGAGGTTGAGCCATTGTCCGTCGAGGGTGACGGGGCAGAGCCTGGGCACGTGCAGGTTCCAGTCGGTAAGCTGGCTCAGGCGGTCGTATTGGCTGAAACTTCCGTTGGCATGCGACGTTGCCTGCAACCTCACGGGCACGGGAATCCGGCTCACCCAGATGTCTTCTTTGTTGTTCGACCACGTCACCCACAGGCAGCTGTCCGCGGGCATGCCGTTGCCTTCCTGAATGCCGCGCGTATATTGCGGCCCGTAGCTTTTGTATTGTCCGCCGTGGCGCAGGGGTGTCACCTCGCCGCTTACGAGCGACAATGTGGTGTAGTCGAGGCCGTCGCTGCTCAGGCTGATGGCCAGCGGCCAGCGGTATTCGGCGGGATTATACACGGTGGCGTAGGAGCCGTCGCTGAGCCGTTGGCCCCAGATTTTGGCGTTTGAGTTGACAAATCCCGGTGCGCGGTCGCAGAACAACCGGTCGGGCGGCCCTGTCAGCCGCCAGGTGTTGCCTCCGTCGGCCGACAGGCTTGTTACGGCATGTTTCCACAACGCCACCTTCCGCCCGTCGGGGAGCGTATATCCGCTGAACGCCTTGTAGGGCTTGTTGAGCGGAATGAGCGGGTCGTTCCTGTCGGCCTCTTCCACCCATTGCATGCGCTGCATGGGGTCGGCCAGCATGGCGTCCACGGCCTTTACGAATTGCCGGTCGCGGCTTTTCTTATAATAGGGGAAGTCGGTGTTTTTCTCGTTGAAGCCGTGGTTGTGGTAAACGAAATAAACGGGTCCGAGCGAGCCGTCGCCTTTCACCTGCCTCACCACGCGGCCTATGCCGTTGCCGTCGTTGGGGTCGTCTTTCATGGTGAGGCAGATGCCGTAGTTGCCGGTGGCCAGGAGCACGGTGCCGTCGTCGCCCTTCGTTTTCTTCTCGCCGTGATAGACATACCACCCCACGCGCTGGTGCATCACGGCCTTCAGCCCGTGGGCCGCTGGCAACTGGGAGCCGGGTTTTGTCCAGCCCTCGGGCACGTCGTATTCGGGGAACAGCTCCACGGGCTCTGTCCACCGGTAGCCGTCGTCGGAGGTCTGCATCATGGTTTTCCCCGGTGCCTCGTGCTCGTGTCGTGGGTCGGTGAGGTAGTGCATGTAGAACCGTCCCCTCCAGTGGCAAATCATGGGCTGGTGGTTGTAGGTCCAGGGCTTCTCGCCGTGCATGGTCTCCAGGTTGTGAATGCCCACGGCGGGTTTCAGTCCTCCGTCGTGCCGTTCGGGTCGTGCCACGGTGGAGCCGCTATAGTGCACCACGTCGCGGTTGTACTTGATGAGGTTCTCCACCAGTTGCTCGTCGGCCATGAACACCGTGCCGTGCTTGTGGCCCTGTGGGAAGCTGACGGCGCCCGTCTGGTCTTGAAAGGTCTTGAAGTCGCGGGTGCGGTGGGCGCCGTAGATGCCTCGGCTGTAGCTGTCGTAGTAGATGTAGTGCCAGTCGCCGAGGCGCGCCGTCGAGGGCCCTTCGGTGAAGCTCTCGGTGAACGGCTCCGAAGCCGGTCCCCAGGGGCCGTAGGGAGAATTGGAAAACGCCACCTTGATGTTGCGCATGGGCCGCGAATTATCCTTCAAAACCATCACAAAAAAGCTCGCGGACAGCTTGACCAAGGTGGCGTCGATAGCCGAGAAGCCGGGGTCGTAGAAGAGTTGCGCCTTCGAGAAGGTCTTGAAGTCGCGCGTCGTCATATACCACAGCCGGTGGTTGTTCAGGTGGTCTTCCTGATAGTCGGGAAACATGCCGGGCACGCACGATGCCCAGATGATGAGAAATTGCCCTTTCGCGTCGTCGTAGAACAGCTCGGGCGCCCAGGTGTTCACCGTGGTGGTGTCCATGCCCGTTTCTATGAATCGCTGCTGTGTCCAGTGTATGAGGTCTTTCGACGACGAATAGCCGAAGCCCCGGTCACCGCGCCACGAGCTGGTCCACACCAGGTGGAAGGTGCCGTCGGGGCCGCGCACGATGCTGGGGTCGCGCATGACGTGCTGCCGGCCCACGGTGGGCCTGAGGAACACGCCGCAGATGCTGTCCCAGCGCAGGCCGTCGCGGCTGTAGATGAAGCGCAGGCCGTCGGTGGCCGGTTCGTGGAACGAGGTGGAAACGAACACGTCGCCGCCCCGCGCCGTTGTCAGCGCCAGGAGGCAGGTCAGCAGGATGAACAGTCTTTTCGTCATATCGGGGTTCTTTTTTTGTGGAACCCGCCCCCGGTCCTGAGCAACTGCCGCAGCTCCCGCGTCTTCCCCCCTTTGGGGGGATGAGTGGGGGGCTCCGAATGAGAGGGGGCTCCCTTATTAAGACGCGCGCGCCCGCTGTTTGTAACCATCCCCCAAGGTCTCTCCGAGCCCTCTTTTTTCGTCCGCCTTTTTTGCCTTTTTTCCGCCCTTTCTGTTGGTAAAAAATAATGACAAAACGGGCTGTTTTTGCGCTCGTCTCGTAAACCGCTGAATTTCAGCGATTTGTAAATCGTGCCAAATTTGACCGCAAATTTCGGGGAGAGATCTTCAAGATTTCTCCTCTCAATCTTCAAAATCTCTCCCCGAAAAATGCGGTCAAGCTCTTTGGGGGAAGTAAAATTCCATGAAAAATTTTGACAAAATGACCTTCGCCGCCGCGTTTTTTCCACCGCCTTTTTACTCCTCGGCGATGGTTTCCTGGAGGAAGGCGCGGAGCAGGTCGCCGTGATGCCCCGGCAACACGATGTGGTGGTTGCCGATGGGGCGCGTGAGGAAATAGGCGGCCTGCGACTTGTCGGCGAGGCGTATCACCTGTTGCGTGCGGCAGAGGTTCGGCTCGGCCTGGTTGCGCACCAGGGTGCCCTCGGCCACGAAATGGCGGCGCAGGTCGGGCGAGAGCTTGAAGATGGTGACCGCGCCCTCTTTCATGTATCCCCTGATGGCCACGCCGATGCCCGACTCGAAATGGGTGTCGAGCTCGTAGCTCTCCACCAGGTTGAGGGGAATGGTGCAATGGGCCATGAGCAGTTCGCCCGTGGCGGGGTCGATGGTGGCGGGATTGGCCTGGAAGCCCGTCATGCCTGTGAGGTGCTGCGCCACGTGCATGGTCAGCATGGCTGGCACGTCGCCTTCGCAACCGGCCACTATGCCCTCGCCGTTGAGGCGTGCCAGGGCCGCGCAACCGGTGTTCTTCAAGGCGGTGAGCAGGTCGAAGCACCTCAGCGTGAAGCCGTTGAGACGGTGACGCTCCACGATGGTGCGCAGGGCGCTGTAGATTTTCATGGCTCCGGGAACGGCCTTCCTCACGGCCTCGGTGGTTTCGGACAGTCCCTCCAGCCATGCGTCGTCGTCGTCGCGGACATTCTCCACGGCCTCCACCAGTTCGCCGATGCCGATTTCTTCCAACGTGATGCCGAGGGCGCGTTGCGGAACGGCGGCATCTACATGGCTGGAAATGAGCCAGTCGGAGGGCGGGCCGATGATGCCGAGGCGCGTGCCGCGAAGCCCCTCGACGGCCTCGCCAACGGCGGCCAGCACGGTCAGTCGCCGGTTCACGTAGTCCGGGTTGCCGTGGATGATTTCGCCTTTCAGTCCCTGTTGTCTTAGGAACGACAGGATTTCCATCGATGCGGCCAGCGAGTTGCTCTGGCCCGAGGTGAGCAGGCGGAAGGGGCGGCCGCTCTGGCGTTGCAGTTGGGGCAGCAGTTGGCGGAAAAGGCCCTCGGTGCCGCCCGTGCGCACGAAGATGACGTCGAGGGAGTGGGAGCCGTAGGATTGGTAGTCGTCGCCGTGCCACTCGTAGTTGATGGCAAGGGTGGAAAGAAACTGGTGCGTGGCTTCGTCAACCGTTGCCGGGTCGTGAAGGCTGGAAGTGAGCGAAAAGACGGCCACCGGTTGGCGGGCGGAAATGAAATTGTTATACATGTTGAAAAATTGAAAAGTTGAAAAGTTGAAAAGGCAAAAATTATTGATATCACCTGCAAAAATACAAAAAGAATACGTAAAGGAGCAACGTTGCGTAGAAAATATGTAAAAAAAACGTCGGAAAGGCTGATAAATAAAAAAAATATCGTATTTTTGCCAAAGGAAATTGACTCACGGAGTTTTTGTCCGGAAATAACAGTTATAAAAAAGCTATTGATTAACCGAAAGGAGAATTGCCTATGCGTTACCATACATCCACCCTGCGCACATTGTTGCTGATTGCCGTGCTGGCATTGTTTGCCGGTGCCGCGGGTCAGCCGTCGTCGTCGCCGCTCGTTGAAATCAGCGGACTGGTGACCAATGAGAAGGGGGCGCCCATGCCTCATGTCTATGTCAGCGTGCCCGGGGAGCGCGTGTCGGTGGTCACCAACGAAGACGGCGTGTTCACGCTGAAATGCCGCACGCGGCCCACGTTCATCCATGTGTCGCACATCGGCTACCATCCGCGGAAATACATGCTGGGGCAGAATTTGTCGAAACTCGTCATCAGCCTGAAACCTGCCACGGTGGTCTTGCAAGACGTCATCATCATGGCCGACAACGCCCGCGAGATTTTGCAGGCGGCCATGGAGAAAATCCCCGACAACTACAACCGCCGCGGCGAATTGCTCACCTGCTTCTATCGCGAGACGGTGCAGAAGCGGCAACGGTTCATCCATGTGGCCGAGGCCGTGGCCCAGCTCTACAAGGCACCGGTGTTCAACGCGCCGTCGGCCGACAGGGTGGCCATAGAGAAAGGGCGGCGGCTGCTCAGTCCGAAATCGTCTGATACGCTGGGCGTGAAAATCATGGGCGGTCCTAACACACCCATCTGGCTCGACCTGGTGAAGAACCGCGAGTTCCTGCTCAACGACGACGACATGCAATACTACGACTTCGTGATGGACTCGCCCGTCACCCTCGACGAGCGGCCGCAATATGTCATCCGACTGAAGCCGCGACAGGCTCCCTATGCGTTGTTCAACGGCCTGGTGTACATCGACCGCGAGACGCTGGCCTTCACCCGTGCCGAGCTGCAGCTCGACGTGAGCGACCGCGCCAAGGCCACCCGCGCCATGCTGGTGAAGAAGCCGGCGGGCGTGAAGTTTAAACCGCGCGAGATGGCCATTACCATCAATTATCACTTCGACGGCGAAATGTCGCGCATTTCATACGTCAGCGTGCTCTTCCGCTTCAACTGTGATTGGCAGAAACGCTTGTTGGCCACCAGCTTTACCGCACGAAGCGAACTGGTGGTGACGGGCGTGGAAACGCAGGGCTTCCAGGTGCCCCGCGGCCGCGACTCCTTCTTCCAGCGCGATGCCTTCTTCGACAAGGTGGCCTTCTTCGAGGATGCCGACTTCTGGAAAGAATACAACATCATCGAGCCTACCGAGAGCCTGGAGCAGGCCATCGGTAAGCTGAAGAAATCGAAGAATTAAAGGTTTTTTTCCTAGGATTTCCTAGGATTTCCTAGGTTTTCCTAGGAGCTCCTAGGACTTCCTAGGCTTTCCCAGGACTTCCTAGGCTTTCCCGGGCTTCAAAGATAATTATTTTTTTACCACTTTTTCCCCATCCACCAGGTAAATGCCTTTGGGCAGGGCGTCCAGTGCGCCGTTGCGCGGCACCCGGCTGAGCAGGCGAATGCCGTTGAGAGAATAAACATCCACGCGGTCGGACTGCCGGCCGGGTGCGGCAATTCCCGTATATCCCCCTTCGCCGTAACAGCCCTTGACGATGGCATCCACCAAGTCGGGCTGCGTGAACTTAGGCACCGTTCGGTCCTCCTTGTCCGACAGTCCCATCCAGTAGAAGGGGCAGATGTCGGCGGCCTTGGTGCGCTCCACGAAATAACGGGCAAAGGCCAGCAGGTTGCTGCGGTTGTTCTGGTAGGCGTTGCCGTCGCTGGCTCCCCATTCTCCCACGATGACGGGAGCGCCTTTGCTCTTGAGGTGGGTGTTCCAGGCGTTCACCATGTCATCCACTTCATTCTTGGCCTGCTGAAGGTTGCTCACGTCGGGGTAGGTGTGGATTTCAAAAATCAGGTGCCCCTGCGTGATGTCGGAGGGCAGTTGCATCTGCTTGAGCGGGTCTTTCAAATGCTGGTTCCACGTGCCGCCGCCGCTGCATGCGCCGTAAGTGCTGACGATGAGGTTGCGCTGCGCATTGTTGCCGCCGGTGGCCCTCACGGCATTGACGAAGCTCTGGGCATAGCTGTTGATGGCCTGATAAGCGGAATTGGCCACCTGGGCATCGTACTTGTTGGATGAGGCAAAAGAAGCGAAGCACCACGACCGCAGCGGATCCAGCATCTCGTTATAGCCCTCGAAAAGCAAGTGGTCGTCATAGTCGCGGAATTGCTCGGCAATCTGCGTCCACACGGCCTCGAAGCGTTCGCGCTGCTTTGTGTAGGTGTTCATGTCGGCCAACAGCCACGCGGTGTTCTCCGCTCCCGTGTCGTGGTGGATGTTAAGAATGCAGTACATGCCCTCGTTGATGACATAGTCCACCACCTCTTTCACGCGGGCCATCCACGCGGCATCGACTTGCGTGCCCAGGTCGTCGGCGTAGGGGTACCAATAGCTGTTTTGCCATGTGGTGAAATTGAATTTCGCCTCCATGTGCGGATACCAAGTCACGGGCACGCGGATGGCGTTGAAGCCCGCCTGCCGGAACATCCTCACCAGTTCGGGGCGCGTTACCGGCTGCCCCCACGCCGTTTCGTAGTCGCTGGGCTGCCGTTGTGTCCAGTGCTCAATCCACATGTTCAGGGTGTCGCCGGAGTTGGATTCGAGGCTGTTGCCCAGGTTCCAGCCCAGTTTCATGTTCTTCACTGCCTCGGTGGCCGTTTCAAAATCGCCGGTGGCACCCGTTGCCAGCAGGCAAGGGGCGGCAAGGAGGACCGCCAGCAGAAATCTTCTTGTTGTCATTTTTTTCATTTTTTTTATTGAGGTTGAGTTTGTTAGCCGTGCTTGTTTGCCTTGACGGATGAAAGTCGGTGCAAATATACGCTTTTTTCTTCAAACCACGCAACTCATCCTGGTTAAAAAGAAAAAAAGGTGGGCGAAAGGTATAAAAACACGGAAGTGAAGCGTGACTTCTCGTCAGACTTCACTTCAAAATAATAATTATATTATGAAACGATGATAAAACTTATGAAAAACTATCTATTCTTTTCCGCTTGCAAATGTATGAATAATCTTTGAAACCACCAAAAGTTTTGTCAAAAATTTTTTATATCAAGAGTAAAAAAGTTACGATAAGTGCTTTAAATGGCTTTTTAAAAGTTATTTTTGTGTTTTAAAGCCGGTTTTTGTTCAAATTCGTCATTTGTCAAATTTTCCTCCTACAGGTTCTCCACATATTGGCACAACTTGCGATAGAAGGGGTGGCGGGTGAGCGTTTTCTTGCTTCCCAGGATGATGAGCTTCATGCGTGCCCTGGTGATGGCCACGTTCATGCGGCGCAGGTCGCGAAGGAAACCAATCTGCCCTTCGTCGTTGGCCCTGACGAGCGAGATGAGCACCACGTCGCGCTCCTGGCCCTGGAAACCATCCACGGTGTTCACCGAGATGAGGTGTCGGAAGGGCTTGAAAAAGGCTTGCCGTCGAAGCATCTGCCGCAGGTACTGCACCTGTGCGCGGTAAGGCGAGATGACGCCCACGTCGATGCGCTCGTCGAGGATGCGCTGGCGGCCAATCTTCGTGAAATATTGCTCCAAGACGGCCAGCGTGAGCAAGGCCTCCGTCTTGTTGATGCGGCCGAAGGTGTCGCCCACGAACTGCTCGGTGGTGTCGAGCTGGCTGTCGTCGCCGAGCAGGGCCGCCGGGTCTATCCATTGCATGGGCACGTCGAGGTCGAGTATTCCGCGGTATTTCACCGCCGGTGCGCTTTCCACCTGCCCCCCGTAGAACCAGTCGCTCGAGAAGCGCATGATTTCCTCGTTCATGCGGTATTGCATGCGCAAAAGGGTGACCGCCTCGGGGTGGTTGCTCACAATGCGTTCCATGAGCGTGGTGCCCAGTCCGCCATGCAGGGCCGCCAGGCTTTTCACCGTGGGCGGCAACTGGCAGTGGTCGCCGGCAAGCACCACGCGGCTGACGCGTCGCAGGGGAATCCAGCAGGCGGCCTCCAGGGCCTGTGCGGCCTCGTCGATGAACAGCGTGGTGAACTTCATGCCTTGCAACAGTCGGTGGCCGCTCCCCACCAGTGTGCAGGCAATGACGCGCGCCTCGCCGAAAAGGTCCTGGTTGATGCGTATCTCCAGCTCGATGGCCCTCGACTTCAGGCGCTCCACCTTCTGGTGGTATTTGTCGTCGCCGCGCCGCCGGTTTTGCCGTAGTTGGCGGATGGCCTGGCGGATGGCCCACAGCGAGGTGTAGTCGGGATGTGCCTCAAAGCGCCGCTCGTAGGTGAACGACAGCATCTTGTCGTTCACGCGCGAGGGATTGCCCATCCTCAGCACGCTGATGCCGCGGTCCACCAGCCGCTCGCTGATCCAGTCAACGGCCATGTTGCTTTGCGCACACACCAGCACCTGGCTTTCGCGCATGAGCGTCTCGCGGATGGCTTCCACCAGGGTGGTGGTCTTGCCGGTTCCCGGCGGGCCGTGCACGATGCTCACGTCCTTGGCGCGCAGCACCTGGTTGACGGCCTCCTCCTGCGTGGCGTTGAGGTAAGGAAAACGCAGGCTGCCGAAGCCATAGGTGGTGGGCTTCATCGTGGGCGTATAGAAAAGGTCGCGAAGGTAGGCCAGGCGGTTGCCTTTGGCGGAGATGACGCGGTCGAGGGCGTCGAACATGGTGCGGAAACTCGTCTCGTCGAAGCTGAGCTGAACGCCAAGGCCCTCTGCCCCCGTCACTTCAGAAAGGGGGAAATCGTCGGGCACGGCCACCACCATTCGGTCGCCATCCACATACGACACGGTGGCCGAGAACTTGAAAAATTGCGGCACCTGGCCGGGTTGCAGGGAAAAGAAGGCCACGGGGCGGCCGAACTCAAAATTGTGCTCGGTGTCGTCGTCGTCGGTGCGATGCAACTCCACCACGCGCTGGTTGAGACTGTTGTAGTAGCTGCGGCCGGGCGTGACGGGCCACCACGCATCGCCCCGCTTCACCAGACGCTCAATGCCCGTCTGCTCCGTCTGCTGGCGGAAGGCGGACTTTTCGGCCTCATATTCAATGTCGAGCAACAGTCGTTGCTGAAGGAGGCTCTGGATGGGTTGCGGAATGGCTGCCATAATCAGGGCACAAAGTTACTTCTTTTTTCTCTCATTTCTAAGGAAGTCGATAGAAAAAGGTGGGTTTGGGATGCAAATTGTATGCAAAATGCCTACAAAAAGAGAAAAAATGTCCCATATTTTTTTATAATTGCGGTTTTATACCTACTTTTGTAAAATTTTTGGTAATTTTGATGCCCAAGTAGAGTGTTTTAAAAACTATATATTATGAAAAAATGTTTAGTAATGGTTGCAGCTGCCATGATGGCTGTAATGAGTGTGAACGCCCAAAATGGTTATGACGACACGAAGCACGAGGTGGCCATCGGCTTTGGCGCACTTTCCAACTCACAATGGATTGACGTCTTTGAGGAAATCGGCACAATCATGGTCGGCGTTACCTACAAGGACGAAGAGTTCTCGGGGCCTTTCTCGGCCGAGTATTTCTATCATGTGAAGAACTGGCTGGGCGTGGGCGGCATCCTCGCCTATGGTGAGAGCAAGCAAGACATGTACCTGTCAAATAACAAGATTGGCGAACTCTCCCACGGCTACTTAACTGTGATGCCCGCCGCAAAGTTCGACTGGTTGCGCAAGAAGAATTTCGGCCTCTACTCGAAAGTTGCCTTTGGCGCCACCATGCGCTCGGAGTCTATGGACTATGATAACAAAGAAAACGTCAACGCCAAAGACAACGACGACGATTCCGAAATCCACGTCAACTGGCAGTTGTCGGCCCTCGGCGTAGAGGTGGGCGCACCGCGTTTGCGCGGTTTCTTGGAGATAGGCGCCGGCGAACAGGGCATATTCTTGCTCGGTGTGCGTGCAAAGTTCTGAAAAGTGAAAAATTCCAAAGGTATCGAGGAGAACCTAGGATGTCCTAGGAAGTCCTAGGAGAACCTAGGAAGTCCTAGGAAACCAAGGAAATCCTGAGGAGCGATTTTTGTGAAGTACGGGAGCGAAGGACAAACTATCCTTTTCTCCCGTACTTCTTTTTTATTCAATTTTGCAAATTCGCCGGAACAGATGTCGGGTGAAAATTGACGCCGACTTTGTCGTTTTTCATTTAGCAAAGCGCCACGGTTTTGTCAAGATTTTTCATAAAAATTTCCTTCCCCCGAAGAGCTTGACGGCAATTTGAGGGCAGAGAATTGGCAAATCTCTCCCCTCAAATTGGCAAATCTCTGCCCGAAATTTGCCGTCAAAACTGGGAAGATTTCCAAATAGCTGAATTTCAATAACTTACAAGATAAGCGCAAAAACACCCCATTTTGTTAAATATTTTTACCGGTTTTTACCTCTCCCGGAAAGGAGCAGAGAGCGGCAAGCGGAACGCACAGGTCATCTGGGTGGACCAGGTTCCCGAAAATATGGTCCTTTCGCTCTGAAACACAAAGAAAATCAATTTTTCACCCTTCACCCTTCACTTTTCATTTATTTATTCGTACCTTTGCACCCTGTTAGCAATCACGGGTTTTGTGGCGGCCGGAGAAGGTCGCCGCGGCCCGGCACAATCGAAAGAATTGGAAGATGAAAAATAGTACGGCCCGCACCTTTGTTCTCGTTGGCACCATTGTGTCGGTGCTCCTTTTCATGCACCTGCTGCCGCAGCTGTCGGTGGCGGGTACTGCCCTGCGCCCTGTCAACATGCTCAGCGACGTGGTGCCCGAAATCTATGGCGACGACGGCGGGCAGGGCGGACTCCTGCAACAAGAAGCGCCGTTGCCCCTGTTGGCCAAGGTGAAAGCCGAGGAGGAGGAAAAGAAAGAGGCTGAGAAGCCCAAGCGCCCCACGCGCCCCGTGCCGAAGGACATGACGCCCGTCATCGACTTCAGCAACGGCGGCATTCACGGCATGGAGGGCTTCTACCAGGCGCTCGACAAGCGCAAGGAGCTGGGCAGGCCCGTCAGGATTGCCTACTACGGCGACTCGTTTATTGAGGGCGACATCCTGACCTGCCAGTTGCGCGAACTCCTGCAAAAGAAATTCGGCGGAAGCGGCGCCGGGTGGGTGGATTGCGGAAAGACCACCAACGCCGGGCGGCCCACCGTCAAGCAGACCACCAGCGGCTTTATCTCCCACAGCACCATGGAGCGCAAGTCGTTCCAGTCGGCCCGTCAGGGCATCTCCCAGCGTTATTTCACCCTGGAGGGCAGCGCCCAGCTCACCCTGAGCGGCACGTCGTGGAAACCGCGCAACGCCCAGTGGGAGCAGGCCTCGCTCTATTTCGTTACCAACGGCGGCATGACCATCAAGGGCATGCCCAACGGCCAGGAGGGCCAGACCTTCCAGCCCGGGGCATCGGAGGAGGTGCAGGCCGTCACCGTCAGCGATAGCATGAAGCAGGTGAAATGGACGGTCGGCGGGGCAGGGGCCGGCGACGTGTTCTTCGGTGCCGTGGTGGAAGGGCGCGGGGGCATCACCCTCGACAATTTCGCCATGCGCGGATGCTCGGGCCTTTCGCTCGCCAGCATTCCCGAGGCCACGTTGAGGAGTTTCGCACAGGTGCGGCCCTACGACCTCATCATCATCCACTACGGGCTGAATGCCGCGGGACCCTCCAGCACCGACAAGTCGCTGAACCACTACACCACGCAGTTGTCGAAGGCCATCGCCCTGTTCAAACGCTGCTTCCCCGAGGCCGCCATCCTCGTGGTGGGCGTGTCGGACAGGGGGCAGCGCGCGGCCGGCGGCGTGCAGACCATGAAGGGCATTGAGTTGATGCTCAGCCATCAGAAGCAAATGGCACAAGAGGAGGGCGTGGCCTTCTTCAGCATGTTCGACGCCATGGGCGGCCGCAATGCCATGGCCGAGTTTGTGAAAAAGGGATGGGCCGGCAAGGACTACACCCACATCGGCATGAAGGCCGGCGACCATCTGGGGCAGAAGCTCTATGAGGCCATCGTGTTCGGCTATGAATAAAGTGAAAAGGGCGCCTTCAAAGTTGAAATAATGACCTTCGACGAATTGCTCAGGACCATCGACACCGACAGCCTTCTGCAGGTGTTCACCTACGATGCCCAGCAGCCGCTGATATTCAGCAGCGGGCTGTTCCTGTTTCTGTTCCTCGGCTTTTCGTTCATCTATATGCTGCTCCGGCGGCACATCAACACGCGGCTGGCCTTCGTCACGCTGTTTTCCTATTATTTCTATTACAAAAGCAGCGGATTCTATTTCTTCCTGCTCGGCGTGGTGACCGTAAGCGACTGGCTCATAGGCCGAAGAATAGGACAGCTACGGTTCCCCCAATCCGACAAACAACCCAACGACCGGGCGGCCAAATGGCTGGTGGCCCTGAGCGTTTTCATCGACCTGGCCCTGCTGGGATATTTCAAATACGCCAATTTCTTTTGCGGAAGCATTGCCGCCATATTCGGCAATAACTTCCAGCCGTGGGACATCTTCCTGCCCGTGGGCATCAGCTTTTTCACCTTCCAGAGCCTGAGCTACACCATCGACGTCTATCGCGGCGAGGTGAAGCCCCTCGACCGGTTGCTCGACTATGCCTTCTTCGTGTCGTTCTTCCCCCAGTTGGTGGCGGGACCCATTGTGAAGGCGCGCGACTTCGTTCCCCAGATACGCCAGCCGTTGAACATCACCAGCCGCATGTTCGGACAGGGCGTTTATCTCATCATTATCGGACTTTTCAAGAAAGCTGTCATCTCCGACTACATCAGCATCAACTTTGTGGAGCGCATTTTCGAGGCACCCGAAATGTTCTCGGGCGTGGAGGTGCTGCTGGGGCTTTACGGCTATTCCATGCAGATTTATTGCGACTTCTCGGGCTATAGCGACATGGCCATCGGCCTGGCCCTGCTCCTGGGCTACCGCTTCCCCATGAACTTCAACGCCCCGTATAAGAGCACGAGCATCACCGACTTCTGGCGGCGCTGGCACATCTCGTTGTCAACGTGGCTGAAACAATATCTTTACATCTCGCTCGGAGGAAACCGGCGGGGGAAGGTGCGGCAATATTGGAACCTCTTCCTCACCATGCTCCTGGGCGGATTGTGGCACGGGGCATCGTTCAATTTCGTTGTTTGGGGAGCCTTGCAGGGTGCTGCCCTCTGCGCCCATAAATGGTTCAGCCAGGTAATTTTACACCGTCCGCGCAACTACGAAAGCCGCGGGGTGATGAAGTTTCTGGCCATTCTCGTGACCTTCCATTTCATTACGGCAGGCTGGATTTTGTTCCGCGCCTCCGACAGCTCGGTGAGCGTCACCCTGCTTTCAAAGCTCTTTACCGATTTCCACGGCGAATTGCTTTTCGACGTGCTGGCCGGCTATCCGTGGGTGTTTGGGCTGATGGCCTTCGGATTTGTCACCCACTACCTGCCCGACCGCTGGCAATCGCGCATCGTTGCCCGCCTCTCGATGACCAATGTGGTGGTGCAGGCGTTGCTCATCACCGCCGTCATTTACCTTGTCATCCAGGTGAAATCGTCCGACATCCAGCCTTTCATCTACTTCCAGTTCTGAAGAAGTTGAGCGATTGCTAAACTTGAATATTCAAACTTTTTGAGCATGCGGAAATAGAATAACCGACATTTCTTTCCGCATGAGAATTGAGGGAAAATCCACGAATAATGGCGAAAGGTTTGGCGCATCGGGATATTATTTGTAATTTTGCAACCCCATTCGACACATTATATATTTATATACAGGTATGAAGATTGAACAAGAATTGATACAGTCGGTGGCTGAGGCCGCCCGTCAGCTCTATGGGCAGGACGTGCCCGAGAAGATGATACAGCTGCAAAAGACGAAGGCCGGCTACGAGGGCAACCTCACCCTCGTGGTGTTCCCCTTCCTCAAGATGTCGAGGAAGAAGCCCGACCAGACGGCGCAGGAAATGGGCCAGTGGCTCAAGGAGCATTGCGCCGTGGTGGACGACTTCAACGCCGTGGGCGGGTTCCTCAACATCGTGGTGGCCAAGGAAGCGTGGCTCAGCCTGCTCCGCGACATCGACGCCGACCCCTTCTTCGGCATGAAGCAGGCCACGGCCGACAGCCCGCTGGTGATGATTGAATATTCCAGCCCCAACACCAACAAGCCCCTGCACCTGGGACACGTCAGGAACAACCTCTTGGGCTGGAGCCTGGCGCAAATCATGCAGGCCAACGGCAACCGCGTGGTGAAAACAAACATTGTGAACGACCGCGGCATACACATCTGCAAGTCGATGCTGGCATGGCAGAAATGGGGCAACGGCGAAACGCCCGAAAGCAGCGGGAAGAAGGGCGACCACCTCATCGGCGACTACTACGTGCTCTTCGACAAGCACTACCGCGAGGAGATAGCTGAGCTGAAACAGCAATTCCTGGCCCAGGGCTTGGCAGAGAAGGACGCCGAGGAAAAGGCAAAGGCCGAGGCACCACTTATCAAGGAGGCTCACGAAATGCTGGTGAAATGGGAACAGAACGACCCCGCGGTGCGCCAATTGTGGGAGACCATGAACGGATGGGTTTATGCCGGATTCGACGAAACATATAGGAAACTGGGCGTCAGCTTCGACAAAATCTACTACGAAAGCCAGACCTACCTGAAAGGAAAGGCTAAGGTGGAGGAGGGACTGGAGAAAGGACTCTTTGAGCGCCACGACGACAATAGCGTGTGGGCCGACCTCACCGGCGAGGGCCTCGACCAGAAGTTGCTGCTCCGCTCCGACGGCACCAGCGTATATATGACCCAGGACATCGGCACCGCCGAGATGCGCTACGAGGACTACCCCATCGACAAGATGATTTACGTGGTGGGCAATGAGCAAAACTACCACTTCCAGGTGCTTGCCATCCTGCTCGACCGGCTCGGGTTTAAATGGGGAAAACAGCTCGTGCATTTCTCCTACGGCATGGTGGAACTGCCCTTCGGAAAGATGAAGTCGAGGGAGGGAACGGTGGTTGATGCCGATGACCTCATTGCCGAAATGGTGGACAACGCCCGCCGAACCAGCGAGGAACTGGGGAAATTCGACGACATGGACGAGGCCGAGCGCAACGAGATTGCCCGCATCGTGGGAATGGGTGCGCTGAAATATTTCATCCTGAAGGTTGACGCCCGCAAGAACATGCTCTTCAATCCCGAGGAGAGCATCGACTTCAACGGCAACACCGGACCTTTCATACAATACACCCACGCCCGCATCCGCTCCATTCTGAGGAAAGCCGCCGCTTTGTCGGCACCCGCGGTGAACGTGGAGGGAGCACTTCTCAACGCCAAGGAAATCGACCTCATCCAGAAGCTCAACAGCTTCACCCAGGCCGTGGAGCAGGCCGGCAAGGACTATTCGCCCAGCGGCATTGCCAACTATTGCTACGAACTCACCAAGGAGTTCAACCAGTGGTATCACGACTATAGCATCCTCAACGCTGAGAGCGAGGAACTTCGGCAAATGCGCCTGCTGCTGGCCGCCAATGTGGCCAAGGTCATCAAGAACGGCATGCAGCTGCTCGGCATCGAGGTGCCCGAAAGGATGTAATTGTTTTTCGGGGGTTCAGGAGTTTTTGGACAATAGTTTCAATAATAGTCGTATGGTTTGCTATCGTCAGGACTTCTGAACTCCTTTTTTTCTATAAAAGTTTTTTTATGCCCGACAATACCAAACCCGTCCTCGTTGCCGACGCCTGGTGCGTGGATGCGGCGTGTAGCGGAAATCCGGGGAAAATGGAATATCAGGGCGTGGAGCTTGTCACGCGGCGCCAGATTTTCCATTTCGGCCCTATGCACGGCACCAACAACATCGGCGAGTTCCTCGCCATCGTCCACGCTTTGGCGCTCATGGAGAAATGGGGCGTCAAGAAAACCATCTATAGCGATAGCCTCAACGCCATTACCTGGGTGAAGAAAAAGCATTGCAAGACCACGCTGGCCCGCACGGAGCAGACCGAGCAGCTCTTTCTCATCATCGCACGCGCCGAAAATTGGCTGCGCACGCACCCCATTACCGTTCCCATCTTGAAATGGGACACCACCGAATGGGGCGAAATTCCCGCCGATTTCGGCAGGAAATAATATCGTTTCCCTCTAGATAATCTAGAATCTCTAGAACTTCTAGATAATCTAGATAATCTAGAACCTCTAGAATCTCTAGAATCTCTAGAACCTCTAGAAAATCTTTTCAAAAGCTCCCCCCATGAACCAGAAAGCCACCGATGTCCGTTTTATGCGCCGCAGCCTGCAGCTGGCCGCCTGTGGTCGCCTTTTGTCGCGCCCCAATCCCATGGTTGGCGCGGTCATCGTGCATGAGGGGCGCATCCTTGGCGAGGGCTATCATGTGCGATGTGGCGAGGCCCATGCCGAGGTGAACGCTTTTGCCTCCGTGGTCCCCGATGATGAACCGCTGTTGTCGAAGAGCACCATCTACGTCAGTCTGGAGCCTTGCGCCCATTATGGCAAGACGCCGCCCTGCGCCGACCTCATTGTGAAAAAGGGAGTAAAGCGCGTGGTGGTGGGTTGCCAGGACCCTTTTTCCGAGGTGCAAGGCCGCGGCATCGCCAAATTGCGGCAGGCCGGCATCGACGTCACCTTGGGTGTGCTCGAAGAAGAGTGCCGGTGGCTCAACCGGCGGTTTTTCACTTTCCATAGCCTCCACCGGCCTTATATTATTTTGAAATGGGCGCAGAGTGCCGACGGGTTCCTCGACGACCACGGCCGCGCCTACGCCTTTTCCACGCCCTTCACGCAGATGCTCGTACACCGTCTTCGTGCCCGCGAAGATGCCATTGTGGTGGGCCGCGTTACCGACGAGCGCGAGCATCCCCAGCTTACCGTTCGCCGCTGGGCCGGCCCGTCGCCCGCCCGTTTTGTTTTGGGAAACGGGTATGGCATAGACCAACTCCTGGCCGATTGTCGTGAAAGGCAACTTCAGTCGCTCATCGTGGAAGGCGGCGCACAAACCTTGCAATCGTTCATCGACCGCCGCCTTTTCGACGAGGTGCGCATAGAAAAATCGCCGGCGGTAGTCGCCGGCGGAACCAAGGCTCCCGTCCTGCCTTCCGGCCTACGCTTGTTAAAACGGCAAGCGGTTGACGGAAACGAAATTATCAGGTTGATACAAGATTCGCGGATTATTGTAGAATAGCCCTTGCCATGCGCATTTTCCCGAAGCTGTCGCGGCGCATGCGGCAATTATCGAAGCCTTCTTCTTTCAACATTGCCCTCAGCCTTCGGGCGTAGGGCGGATTGATTTCAAAATAAAGCCTTCCGCCGGGCTTCAGCCACCGCCTCGCCTTCCGCGCAATGGCGCGATAGAAGAGCAACGGGTTGTCGTCGGGCACAAATAGCGCCAAGTGGGGTTCGTAGGCCACCACGTTGCGTGCCATGGCTTTTTGCTCTTTCAGGCAGATATAGGGCGGGTTGCTCACGATGATGTCGAAACGCCGCTCTCCCGGCCATTCGCCGTCGTCGGCCAGGATATCCGCCAGCCGGAAGTCCACCTGTGCGCCCAGTTGTTGCGCATTGTCGCGGGCGTTGGCCAGGGCATCGGGCGACACGTCGATGGCCGCCACCTGTGCACCGTCCATTTCCAATGCCAGGCTTACGGCGATGCACCCGCTACCGGTCCCCACATCCAACAATTCCAACGGCTCATTGCCGCTTTTCTTGTTTTTCTTCTTTGTTTCTTCATCAATCACCCATTGGCACAATTCCCCGGTTTCGGGCCGTGGAATGAGTACGCCGGGCTTTACGCCGAACATTCGGTCGCGGAACCGTGCACGTCCCAGCACATATTGCACGGGTTCGCCCGCCATGAGCCGTTGCATCACCGAGTGCAACCGGTCGCCGTCCACGCCGTCCATGCCGCCGCTCAGCACCTCGGCCAGCGACAGCCCGAAGCCGTCGTCAAGCACCGTCCGCACCACGGCCTGCGCCTCGCGTTCCCCGTACATCGGCTCCAGCTTGCGCCAAAGGTCGCCGTATCTCATCATGCTTATTAACTCCTTAATTCATAATTACTTTCCTGCCGTTCACCACATAGATATGTCCGCGTTGCGGACGGGCGACGCGTTGTCCTGAAAGGTTATAGACGGGAGCGTCGGCGTTTGTGGAGGCCTGTGGAAGAATGATGCTTGTCTGGCCGGAAATGGAAATAAGCACGCGGGTGAGGTAGAGGCCGTAGCCCTGTATGTACAAACCTTTCTGTTTCAGCGTGTTGATGGTGGTTTGGTTGAAAGCAATCGGAATGATGTAGGTGCCGCTCGACGTGCCATAGACGTTGCGCGGGCTGAAGTCGCCCTGGTAGTTGTTGCCATCGACGACGAACGGACACGCCGACCAGTCGCCGCCCTTGCAGAGTTGCAGGTCGTCGTAGCTTGCCGCCGGGTTCTGCCTGACGGTGACCACCAGCCGGCTATTGGTGTCGAAGCCCGCGAATTTCGATGCGGGGATGTTGAGCTGCAGGCCGTCGCCCCAGCTGAGCACCTGGTCGCCCTGCCACACCGTGGTGCCCTCGTAGTCTTGCTGGCCCTGCTCCTCGATTTCCTCCTGGTAGGCGGTCTCGGCGCCTTCCTGAATGCCCTCAAGCATGTAGGGCGTGCGCACGTTCATATTGTTCTTGCGGTCAAAGATGCCGTATTTCTCCGAGCCGTTGCCAAACGAGCTGTTGTCCCACACGAAGGCGGCAAAGCCGTTCTTTCGCGCCTCCGACACCACACATTTCAGGTAATACTTCATGTTTTCCTCCTGCTTGGCCTTGCCGTTGGCGGTGTAGTGGCAACTCACGCCATATTCCCCCATGACGACGGCGATGCCCTTCTCGTGCCAGGTCTTCCGGATTTCGCGGAAGACGTTCTGCAGGGCCGTCTCGCCCTCGGGGGCAATGTTTCCGGCGCTTTCAAACGCCTTTCCCCAGTAGTAATAGCTTCCCGCCGCACCGCTGCAGTAGTTGTAGGGGTTGTAGTAGTGGAATTCCACGGCCATGCGCCTCTCCACCGGGTCGTTGGGCACTTCGAGCCCCTGCATGCCGTACGACGGGTTGCACGAATAGGTCTGCACCACGAGCACGCGGTAGTAGTTCTTTCCGCCGGTGCCGCGCACGGCATCCACGAAGGCCTGGTTGTAGCGGTTCATCACCGTGTTGTTCTCGGCGGTGGGCGCCTGCCAGTTCACCTGCACCTCGTTCAGTCCGGCAAAGGCCAGGCGGCCGTCGTAGTCGCGGAAGGTGGTGGCAATCTGCCTCCACAGGGCGGTGAGCTTGCGAAGGTTGGCCTCTTGGCGGCTGAACACGGGGAAGTGCTCGAGCCACAGCTCGTGGTGGGTGTTCACCACCACCATCATGTCGAGGTCGAGGCACCAGTCCACAATCTCCTTCACGCGGGCCATCCACGCCGGGTCGATGGTCATTTCGGCCTCGTTGGTGACATGTGCCCCCCAGAGCACGGGAATGCGCACGGCGTTGAATCCGGCGGCTTTCACGGCCTGCAGCATGGCCTTCGTGGTCTTGGGATTGCCCCAGGCCGTCTCCCAGTTGGCGCGGTTCTGGTCCCACACGTTGATATAGGTTCCCGAGGCGTCGTCCCACGTTCCGGCGCTGCTTTCGAGCGCGTTGCCCAGGCACCAGCCCATCTTCACGTTGCGCGCCCAGGTAAGGGCGTCGGTGTCCATGCCGGTGGCGTCGGGAGCCACGTCGGTGGCCTGTGCCCATGCGCCGCTGACGCCAAGGCAGGCCATGAAAAGGATTGTCAAAAGTCGTTTCATCTTGAGAATCTTATTTGTTTTCTTCATTTGTAAACGCAAACCGTCGTTCGCGGTGCAAAGATAGCAAAAAAATCACAAGGTGACAAAGAAAAATGGAAGAAACGATAGAAAACGTGGTTAAGGTTATGCCCAACTTCAATCGATTTTTGTATAATTTTAAATTCGCCAGAACATCGCCAGAACAGAGGGCGGATAAAATTGGCCGCCGCCTTTATCATTTATCATCTATCATTTTTCATTTAGCAGAGCGCCCCGGTTTTCATTTAGCAAAGCGCCCCGGTTTTGTCAAGATTTTTCATAACTTTTTGAACCCCCAAAATTGTTTGACCGCAAATTTCAAGGAGAAATCTTCAAGATCTCTCCCCTCAATCTTCAAGATCTCTCCCCGAAATTTGCGGTCAGACCACAGCCTATTTGCAAACTATTGAAACTCAATGTGTTACAAAACAGCCAAAATTTTCACGGTTTTGTCAATATTTTTTACCAATATTTCCCCACTCCGCTACCCATCTAAAAACACCAATCTTTCATGCGAACTTCAAAATTTTAAGGGAAGGTCCGACGCAGTAGGAGCCGACGCCTCCGCGTGGATTTTTTAACCTCGGACGAATACGGACTATCACGGACTTTCGAATTTTTCGTGTCAGTCCGTGTTTGTCCGTGGCTTTTTTTAACAAAGCGTCGGAGTATATATATCAGAATAAGAATTTAAAGTTACTCCGACGCTTGGAAGCGTCGGCTCCTATGAGGCGACTTCTATGAGTCGGCTTCTATGAGTCGGCTCTTATGAGTCGGCTCTTGTGGATTTGGTACAACTTCAATGTGCGAGTGATACAACGGCAGTGTACGAAATTGTCATTTGAAGTGAAAACACCGGGAAACGTGTTCTGAATAGCGGCGACTTTTTTTGCATTCCCGATATTTTTCCTTAACTTTGCAGCGCGAATGTTCAAAGGCGGGTGGACATTGCCCGCAAATGCCCGAAACTCATAATTAACAATCAACTATACCGACAATGAAGAAAAGATTTTTAGCAGCAGCATTGTGCCTGTGGGCCGTCGTGGCCACCGCCGGCGCACAACAACGGCTGGCAAGTCCCGACGGGCGGCTGGCCGTGAACTTGTATTGCGACGACGGCACGCCGGCGTATGACGTGACGCTCGACGGCGCCACCTGCCTGGAGCGTTCGCCGCTCGGCGTGAGGATGAACTTCGGCGACCTCACGCAGGGCCTGACGTTGAAGGGCTGCGACGTGGGCACGGTGAAGGACCAGTACACGCTGAACACCACCAAGCAGCGCAACATCAGCTACGAGGCCACCGAGGGCGTGTGCCATTTCGAGAAAGACGGGCGGCCCGTGCTCGACGTGATTTTCCGCGTGGGCAACCGCGACGTGGCCTTCCGCTACCGCATCCTTGCCCGCCGCCAGACGCTGGCCGGCGTGGTGGAGGGCGAGGCGTCGGCATTCACCATGCCCGAGGGAACCACCACCTTCCTCTGTCCGCAATCGAAGCCCATGGGCGGTTTCGCCCGCACGTCGCCGTCGTATGAGACCTCCTACGACCTCGACAAACCCGTGGGTTCCAACGGCTGGGGCGAGGGCTACACCTTCCCCTGCCTGTTCCGCACGGCGGCCGGCCAGTGGCTGCTCATCAGCGAGACCGGCACCGACGGCGGCTATGTGGGCTGCCGGTTGGTGAACAACGGCGGACCGCGCTACGCCATCGGATTCCCCCAGGAGGGCGAGATGAACGGCCACGGCTCGACCACGGCCGCCGTGTCGCTGCCCTTTGAAACGCCCTGGAGGACCATCACCGTGGGTGCCACGCTGAAAAACATTGTGGAAACCACCGTTGCCAACGACCTCGTGAAACCCAAGTATGAGGCATCGAAAAACTACACCTACGGCAAGGGCATGTGGTCGTGGATTATCGGCATGGACGCCAGTTGCAACTTCGACGAGCAAAAGCGCTACATCGACTTCGCCGCCGCCATGGGCTACCGCTCGTTGTTGGTGGATGCCCTGTGGGACCAGCAGATAGGCTACGAAAAGATGGAGGAACTGGCACGCTACGGCAAGGAACGCGGCGTGGGACTCTTCCTCTGGTATAACTCCAACGGCGCGTGGAACGATGCCCCGCAAAGCCCCAAGCACAAAATGGACCGGCCGGCCGCGAGGCGAAAGGAAATGGCGTGGATGCAGAAGAATGGCATCCTCGGCATCAAGGTCGATTTCTTCGGCGGCGACAAGCAGCCCATGATGCAACTCTATGAAGACATCCTCACCGATGCCAACGACTTCGGCTTGCAGGTCATCTTCCACGGTTGCACACTGCCCAGGGGATGGGAGCGCATGTATCCCAACTATGTGGCCAGCGAGGCCGTCCTGGCCAGCGAGAACCTGCACTTCGGACAGGGAGCCTGCGATGCCGAGGCGCGCAACGCCTGCATCCATCCCTTCATCCGCAACGCCGTGGGGTCGATGGATTTCGGCGGCTCCACGCTCAACAAGCACTACGGCGCCGACAACCAGCACGGCACCACGCGGCGCACCAGCGACGTGTTTGCCCTGGCCACCGCCGTGCTCTTTCAGAGCAGCGTGCAGCATTTTGCACTGGCTCCCAACAATCTCGACGACGCTCCGCGGTGGGCGGTGGACTTCATGAAGGAGGTGCCCACCACGTGGGACGAGACATGCTTCATCGACGGCTATCCCGGAAAGTTCGTCATCATGGCACGGCGCGCGGGCAGCAAATGGTTTGTGGTGGGCATCAACGCCGAGGCCCAGCCACTTCAGAAAACCATCAGCCTGCCCATGCTGGCTAAAAATGCCAAGGTGACGGCCTATACCGACGATGCGCAGCTTAACGGCAAGTGCGCTCAGGCGCAGGTGAAGAAGGGGCAGATGAAGGTGAATGTTCCTGAAAACGGGGGCTTCGTGATTGTGGCTGAGTAAAGACTGGCCCGCCCCCTCCCCGTGGGGCGGGCTTCTGGTTTTTCTAGATTCTCTAGAGCTTCTAGATTTTCTAGATTCTCTAGATTCTCTAGATTTTCTAGTTTTTCTAGAGCTTCTAGATTTTCTAGAACTTCCAGGCCATAATAATTTCCAAAAAATTTGGCCGGTTCGGGGGAAATGCCTATCTTTGCAGGCGAAAACAAACAGCAAGATATTATAAATACGAGAATTCCGACATTTTTTGCAGGGTGTCGGAAGTCTTTGTGTTTTTTGCGTCAAGAAATTAACAAATAAAGATAGAAATATGGCATACATGTCACAAGAAGGTTACGAAAAACTCGTGGCCGAGCTTCAGCGATTAGAGAGCATTGAGCGCCCCAAGGCGTCGGCGGCCATCGCCGATGCACGCGACAAAGGCGACTTGAGTGAAAACAGCGAGTATGATGCCGCCAAGGAGGCACAGGCCAAGCTGGAAAACAAAATCAACGAGATGAAAAACCTGCTGGCCAACGCCAAAATCATCGACACCACCAGGCTCAGCTCCGACAGCGTGCAGATTCTCACCAAGGTTGAAATGACCAACCTCACCACGAAGGCAAAGATGGCCTACACCATTGTCAGCGAGAACGAGGCCAACCTGAAAGAGGGAAAAATCAGCATCACCACGCCCATTGCCCAGGGCCTGCTCAACCACAAGGTGGGCGACGAGGTGGAAATAAAAATCCCCCGCGGCACCATCAAGTTGCGCATCGACAGCATCAGCATCTAATCGTTTCACCCTTTCACCTTTTTATATAATGGACATTTTCTCAAAGATTGCCGCCGGCGAAATTCCCAGTTACAAGTGCGCCGAGAGTGAAAAATTCTATGCCTTTCTCGACATCAACCCCCTTCAGAAGGGCCACACGCTGGTGATTCCCCGCCGCGAGGTTGACTATGTGTTCGACATGGAGGACGACGAAATCGGCGAGTATATGCAGTTTGCCAAGAAGGTGGCCGTGGCCATCAAGCGTGCCTTCCCCTGCATCAAGGTGGGTATGGCCGTGCTCGGCCTGGAAGTGCCTCACGCCCACATTCACCTCATCCCCATGCAGAGCGAGAAAGACATGCTGTTCAGCAACCCCAAACTGAAGCTCAGCGACGAGGAGTTCAAGGACATTGCCGCAAAAATCTTCGCCGAGTTCCAGCAGCTGTAAGGCTTTAGGAAAAGGAAAAATAAAAAAGAGTGACAAGCGCTTGTCACTCTTTTTTATTGGAATTTAGGAGTTTAGATGTTGAATTAAATGAACTCCTCGCCGTGGCGTATCTGCACCTCGCTGACATATTTGCGGATGAGGGCCGAGGAGTCTTCTTTCTTGCAAATGAGCAGCACATTGCCCTCTTCAGCCACGATAAATCCTTCGAGGCCGTTGACCACGCAAAGGTGGTCTTTGGGCAGTTTCACGATGTTGTCGCGGCAGTCCTCCATCAAGGCGTTGCAGCCAATCACCACGTTGTCGTCGGCCGATTTCTTCATGCTGTCGTAGATGGAGTGCCACATGCCGAGGTCGGCCCATCCAAAGTCGCCAATCATTAGCCACACCTCGCCGCGGTGGTCGAGCAGCCCGTAGTCAATCGACATGTTGGGATACGACGGGAAGTTTTCCTCGATGAAGAGCAGCTCGTCCTCAAGCGTTGCCGCGCCCTCGGTGCGTTCCTGCACCATTCTCAGCATTTCGGGGAACATCTCGTTGAGTTGCTGGTGCATGTGCTTTGCGCTTGAGAGGTAGATGCCTGTGTTCCAATAGAATTCGCCGCTTTCCATGAACATCTGGGCAAATTGTCGCTCGGGCTTCTCGGTGAACGACTTTACGCGGAAGATGCCTTCTTCGCCCATGCTTTCGCCAATTTGAATGTATCCGTATCCCGGTTCGGGGCGCGTTGGCTTCACGCCGATGGTGATGACTTTGTCTTGGCGTGCCACCAGTTCGAGCGCGCTGTTGATGTTGCTTAGGAACAGCTCTTCCTTGAACACGGCCTGGTCGCTGGGCACGATGGCGATGCGTGCCTGCTCGCTACGGTGCAGAATGCGGTAGGTGGCCCAGGCCACGCTGGCCGCCGTGTTGCGGTGGATGGGTTCGCTGAGCACGTTCTCGCGCGGCAGTTGTGGCAACTGTTCCAGCACAAAGTGGGCATATTCGTGGTTGGTGCTCACATAGATGTTTTCAATCGGTATGATTTGGCTTATGCGGTCGAAGGTGGCCTGTAGCAGAGTGCTGCCGGTAGAAAAGAAATCTACGAACTGCTTGGGACGTTTGGTGCGGCTGCACGGCCACAGGCGGCGGCCACGTCCTCCGGCCAGGATGACGCAGTAGTTGTCTTGATGGTGTTGAATCATGTTGACGGTAGTTGTTTTTTAATAGGTGGTATTCATGGTTGGGCCCCGACAGTGTTTCGGCACTGGGGACAAATGGGTTCGGGGGCTAAAGTACGCATTTTATATGAAATGGGCAAATAAACGCTGTTGTTTTCAGTTTTTTTTACATTCTTTACCCTTTCGTTGAGGTCGCTGTTTTCAATCCTCAAGTCCGGTCAGCGAACGGGCCAGCCATACGTCCATGATGCCTGCTCCGCGATGGTTCCAGGCATAATAGGGGATGAGCCTCATTCTGACATCCTTCACCGTCAGCCGTCCGTTGCCGTCGATGGCGGCTTCCTGCGCGTTGTTCACGTCGATGGCCGTTACTTGGAATGGCGCTGCTCCCTGCGCCTGTGTGTTGTCGATGTTGACGGCGGGAACGACGCTGAACTGTGGCTGCCGCGGCAACAGCACATGGTGGGGGTTGAGGCCCGCATTGTCGGCCCATTCAGCGCAATATACCAGCGGTCCGCGCTCCACGGCCACCCGTCCGCGGTCGGCCTCCACTTTCCCGTTGGCCACGACAGTTCGCACAGGCATGCTGATTGAAATTTCCACCACGTCGCTCTTTTTCCAATTCCTGTAGATGACGAAATATCCCTGTTCCATGCGTCCGTTCACGGGCTGTCCGTTCACGGTGAAGACGATGTTGTCGTCGGCTTTGTCGGCGAAGCGGTAGAGGTCTGTAGGCACGGGGTTTGTCAACCATCCCGGCACGCGGACGGCCAGGTCGAAGGCCCCGGCTTTGTTCTTGAGCACCTTTACGGCGACGGTGCCTTCCCACGGGTAGTTGGTCTGTTGCTCTATCTGCACATCCTTTCCGCCCACCTGCATGGTGGCGGTGTTGCCGGTGAAAAGGTTGACATAGAGGCGGTTGTCGCGAACGGCATAGACATATCCCGGCAGTGAAGGAATGAACCGGCACAGGTTGCTGGGACAACAGGCGCAGCCGAACCAAGGCTGGCGCGTTGTGTTGCCGTCGGCGTTGAACTTATACACGCCGTCGCTCGACAACGGGTTGGGGTAGAAGAACCTTCCGCCGTCCATCGACATGCCGCTGATGACGCCGTTGTAGAGTGTGCGCTCCAGGCAGTCGATATACTTGCTTTCGCCGTGGAGCAGGAACATTCGCTGGAAGAGATAAACCATGGAGATGGCGGCGCACGTCTCGTTATAGGCGGTGAGGTTGGGCAATTCGTAGTCGGCGCCAAAGGCTTCTCCCGAATGGCGTGCGCCCACTCCGCCGGTGATGTAGTATTTCTTGCCGATGATGTTCTGACAAATGGCATCGATGGCGCGGATGTATGCCGAGTCGCCGGTCAGCGCCGCCACGTCGGCCATGCCGGCATACATATATCCTGCCCTCACGGCGTGTCCCCAGGCCTCTTTCTGTTCCACCACGGGTTTGTCGCTTTGAGAATAGACGTTCTTGATGGTTGTCTTGCCGCGATAGTCGAGCAGGAACTTGGCCTCGTCGAGATATTTCCGCTCACCGGTGAGCACATAGAGGCGTGCCAGTGCCATTTCTGCTATTTGGTGTCCGGGCACCACGCAGGCCTGTCCTTCTTTGGGTCCCACCTCGCGCACCACGCAGTCGGCATAGCGTCGGGCAATGTTGAGGAACTTGTCGCTGCCGGTGGCCTGGTAGTGTGCACAAGCCGCATCGACCATGTGCCCCAGGTTGTAGAGCTCATGGCTGAGCACCTCCTCGTTCACCCACCGCTTGTCGCCGGCCCAATCGTGCGGATGCCAAGGGTTCATGGTTCTCGGCGTGTAAAGATATCCGTCGGGTTCCTGCGCCGCTCCCACGATGTCGAGCACCGAGTCGATATATGCTGTCAATTTCTTGTCGGGAAAGGTCTGCAAAATGTAGCTTGCCCCCTCGATGGTTTTATAGACATCGGTGTCGTCGAACGAGAAGCCGCTGGGCGGATAGTCGGGGCTGGGATTCAGGCATTGCACGAAATTACGGTAGCGCCCCTCGCTCTCGCACTTGCTGAAGGCCAGGGGAATGGTGACCTGTCGGGCGGCCTGCAGACGTTGCCCCCAGAAGGTGGCGGGCTGGAGTTTTACCTGTGTGAACGGCACTTGTGTGATGGGGTAGCCATTGGCCGACGGCTGGCTCTTGGGCTTGGCCGAAAGCGGCAGAACCGTGAACAGTGCCACGGCTGAGCAGATGACGAAATGTCTCATAAAACGCGTTGAATTAGTGATTTTTTTGATTTTGATGCAAAAATACGAAAAAAAACGTTATCCTTTCCACTAATTATCATTAAAAAAATAGAAAGACGCTGCCTTGTATGGTTTTTTCTCTTTATCTTTGCATCGGTAAAAAGAAGAAATAACTACATTAACTCCAAAAAACCAAAATGAGAAGAATGAGAACAATGACCGCCGTTGCGGTGGCGGTGTGTGCCCTGGCCTGTGCCATGACCGTTCAGGCCGTGAAGCAGGGCGACGGCGCCATGACGAAGATGGGCGACGGCACCGTTGTGGTGAACACCACCTCGCTGTGCCAGGTGAAGGGCTATCGCAGCACCACCCCGTTGAAAATATTCATCAAGAACGACAAGATCGACCACATCGAGGCACTGAAGAACCAGGAAACGCCCAAGTATTTCAAACTCGTGAAAGACCAGATTCTGCAGGCCTGGAATGGCAAGACCGTGAAAAAGGCCGTCAAGCAGAAGGTCGATGGCGTCACCGGAGCCACCATGTCGAGCGATGCCGTGAAGGCAAACGTGAAGGCCGGGCTGGAATATTACCAGAAGAAAAAGTAAGCATTTTCAGCTTAAGGATTCCTAGGGGGTCCTAGGTTTTCCTAGGATTTCCTAGGTCTTCCTAGGTCTTCCTAGGATTTTCTAGGCCTTATTCTGCGGCCTCCAGGAAGTCGGCTTCCACGATGCGCAGCACCACCTTTCCCCCGGTGTTTCCGCTTCTGTCAAGTTCCCCGGCGTTTCCTCCCGCCAGTTCTTTTTGGTCGCTGCTGCCCGAAGAGTCTTGTGCCGGTGCCGTCATTTTAACGGTCATCTGCCTGCACCATTCGGGTTTCTCTATGTTGAGGTGTACATACCCCAGCGAGGTTGGTGTGATGCCCTCCCACACCTTTTTGTTGCCTGCAAAGACGGCCAGCGGGTAACGTTTGTTTCTCCACCCCGTCAGTTTCAGCACCACTTTCCCTATTTTCGCTTTTCGTTCCAGTTGGAAGGTCACGGCGGCCTGCTCCTTGTCGCCGTTGCTTTGCCATTCGCTCAGTTCGTTGTCGTCGAAGGCGGCCGCGGCATCCTGCCCGTCGGCTCCCGTGGCCTTCACCACGGGCACGGTCAACCATGTGTCTTCATACGACGGCTCCCGCGGCGTCTCACCCCTGCCGAGCCATCCTTCCAACATCAGCGCGGGCAGATAGTTCTCCGTGTCCACGGCCTCGGTCTGTATTTCGGCCTTTGCCACGCCTTGCAATCCGTCGGCGCTGGCATAAACGATGATGGTTCCCGCATGCTCCGTGCTGCCCACCATCACGGCGTTGATGCCACATTCCACTGGCAACGACCTGGCTCCCACGAAGTTGTCCGACAGGTTCCTGGTGGCCGTCGTGTCGAGCAGCCCCTGCCGCCGTGTGGTGTCGGGCTGTTGCCATTGGCTGTTGTCGCGAGTGGCGATGCCTCCCAGCCACCGGCCTTCGCCAATCATGGTGAAGTTGATGGTGCGGTTGTCGAGCGGGCACTTGCGGCCTTTCTCGTCCACCACTTCCACCGTCACGATGGCCATGTCGGCACCGTCGGCCTTCATCCCCAGCGGGTTTTTCTCCACGGTCAGCGCTATGTGGTGGGCCGGCCCTGCCGTTTCCACCTCGTGGCTGCTTTCTTCCTCTCCGTTGTCGTCGTACCCCATGGCGCGCAATGTGCCCGGCTGGTAGGGAATGTTGTCAAAGGTGAACAGGTAGTTATAGCTTCTGCGCCCTTTCCCCAGTGATTGGCCGTTGAGGAAAAGCTCCACGCTGCTGCTGTTCGACACCACATATTTCGTGACCGTTTCCACCTTCGGCGCATCTTTTTGCGGTCCTTGCCGGTCGTAGTTCCAATGACCCACGATGTGCGTCATGGCCACCTCGTCGTCAACCCATCCTGTCCACATCACCTGGTTGGCAAAGAAGGCATCCTTGGGAATGCGCATGGCGTCCACCACCCCGCTGGTGCGGTAGTTGCTTTCCCCGCGGTGGTGGGTGTTGGTGTCAGAGAACACGATTTTCGCTCCTCCGCTGCTCACTCTTTTTCCCGTCCCCGGCCTTTCGAGCCAATAGTCATACCACCGCCTCACCATTTCCACGGCCATGGCGTCCATGTTGTGGTTGTATTCCAGTGCGGGCTTCCCCCGGTACAGGGGCCCGTCGCCCTCGCGGTGCCACGGGAAACTCTTTTCGTCCCAATATTTTCTCAGTCCTTCGTCGCGACAGTATTCCATGGCCCACATGGGGTGCTTGGCCGACTTGTTGATATAGAGCATTTCGCCGCCATATTCCGCCTCGTTGATGTCGAGCATCTCGCGCGAGCCCACGGCCCTTCCGCCGTGGGGGTCGTACTCATCGCGCAGGGCTTTCATCTGCATGATGTGTTCGCGGCTGATGCTCTCGTTTCCGCTTTCATAGAAAAGTATGCTGGGGTTGTTGCGGTTGTAGATGATGGCATCGCGCATGAGCGCCACGCGTTGTTCCCACCGAGGTCCCTCCACGTCTTTTTCGGCATCTCCCGCGGGCATGGCCTGGGGCAGTCCTACGCGGTCGCAGCTCTCCACGTCTTGTTTCCAGGGCGTTACATGCATCCACCTCACGATGTTTGCGCCCCCTTCCACCATGAGCCGGTTGCTGTAGTCGCTCATCCATGCGGGCACCGAGAGCCCCGTTGCCGGCCATTCGTTGCTGGTGCGCTGGGCGTAGCCGTGCATCATGATGACGCGGTCGTTGAGCCATATCTTCCCCTCGGCGAACCGCGTCTTGCGGAATCCCGTGCGCGTGGTTACCAGGTCGCTGTATGTTAGCATGTCGCCCCCGCCGTTCACCGTGGCCAGCGTGGTTGACACGGTGTAGAGATAGCCGTACCCCCAGCTCCACAAGTGCACGTCCCTGAGGTCCGTTTCTGCCTTTGCCACCACGGTCTGCCCGGGCCCCAGCGACACGGTCTGCCCGCGTGCTGTTCCCACGCACCGGCCTTCGGCATCGTCAATGCGTGCCGTCAGGGTGAACCTCCTTTCCTCTGCGCCGTCGTTTCTCACCTCCGCCTCGATGTGCAGGCGCAGGGTGCGCGTCTCGGTGTCGATGTCGGTGGCATATACATACACGCCGGTGGTGCCCAGGTTGCTATAGAGGGGCAACGTCTGGTAGAGCAGGCCCGTGAGGTGCAGAAACACATTCTTGGGCAGCCCGCCGTAGTTGGCGTTGAAATTGCGGTTGTTCCATTGGAAGGGAACGCCATGCTCGGGGTCGGTGAAGTCCCAGCTGTTGTCAATCCTCACGGCCACCACGTTCTCGCCATTTATTATATAAGGTGTAAGGTCGTAGCCGCTGGCCATCACGCCGTTGGCCGATGCTCCCACGCGTTTCCCGTTGAGCCACACCTCACCGCCCTGCCTCATTCCCTCAAACTCCAGGAAAGCCTTTCTTTGCTCCATGTCGTTGAGGGTGAAGTGCTTGCGATACCATGCCACGCCCGTGGTGAGGTCGGTGATGTCGCGTGCGAAGGCCTCCTCTTGGTTGTAGGCGAAGGGCAGCACCACGCGCCGCCACCGGCTGTCGTCGAGTTGCGGGTCGGCACCGTCGGCCACGTCGCCCACATGTAGCCGCCAGCCGCCGTTGAAGTTGAGTTTCTGCCGCGGCGGATCGTCGCCGCGCGTGGAAAGGGCCGCGCACAATGCCGCCATGATAACGAAAAGTCTGAAAGGGTTCATAGAGTTTCTAAGTAATTTTTTGCAAATATACGGTTTTTTCGTGAAACGGGCAACACTTTCCCAAACTATTCCGCTTTTCAGGCTCTGCATGTGCCCACCCCAACCTTTCCCATAAGAAGAGTAAAACGTGCCGCCTTCACCCCTCCCGTGGAGAGAGGCACGATAGGAGCCGACGCTTCCAAGCGTCGGAGTAACTATAAATCCTTCTTCGGCGAGATATATTTACACCGCCTCAATATGAGCCGACGCTTCCAAGCGTCGGAGTAACTTTGAATCCTTCTTCGGAGAGAGATATTTACTCCGCCTTGACAGGAGCCGACGCTTCCAAGCGTCGGAGTAACTTCCGATAGGTATATAGTCCGACGCTTGGAAGCGTCGGCTCCTACAGCGTCGGAGTACCCTCCCGCCCGATGTTCACCGCCTTTCAATCTCTATGTTCTTAAAACGTTTGAACACATTATGATGCCTATATCTCCATCGGGTGCTATATTTCCACAGTCTGCCGGATGGAACAAAAAGTGTGCATTGCTCGTAGAGGCCAATGAAAGAACTTGAATCGACCTTTAAGTTTTGAGGATTGATGTTCCTTAGATGTATCTCTTTGAGGGATGTGCAGCCTTTGAACGCCTCGTCATCTATTTCTGTTACGGAGTCTGGTATGTGGATGAACTGAAGGGATGTACAGCCTTTGAATGCCGACGAACCAATTATTGTTAAAGAGTCCGGGATGTGGATGAACAGAAGGGATGTGCAGCCATCGAAAGCACTGTCACCTATTTTTGTTACTGAGTCCGGGACGACGAAGGACTTAAGGGATGTGCAGTCGCCGAATGCCCTGACACCAATTTCTGTTACTGAGTCCGGGATGTGGATGAACAGAAGGGATGTACAGCCACAAAATGCACAACCATCTATTTCTGTTACTGAGTCCGGGACGACGATAGACCGAAGGGATGTGCAATCGCTGAATGCCGACCAGTCAATTTTCGTTACTGAGTCCGAGATGTTAATGGACTTAAGGGACGTGCAACCGACGAATGCACAAGGACCTATTTCTGTTGCTGAGTTAGAAATGTGGATGGACAGAAGGGATGTGCAGCCGCAGAATGCTCTCTCACCTATTTCTGTTACTGAGTCCGGGACCACGATAGACTTAAGGGATGAGCAGCCACAGAATGCCGACAAACCAATTTTCGTTATGGAGTCTGGTATGTGGATGGACTGAAGGGATGTGCAGCCGTTGAAAACCTCGTTACCTATCACAGTTACTGAGTCCGGGACCACTATAGACTGAAGGGATGAGCAGCCACAGAATGCCGACAAACCAATTTTCGTTACTGAGTCCGGAATGTGGATGGACTTAAGGGATGTGCAGCCAGAGAATACACGCGAATCTATTATTGTTACTGAGTTCGGGATATCGATGGACTTAAGGGATGTACAACCATCAAATGCCCAGCCACCTATTACTTTTACTGAGTCCGGGATGTTGATGGACTGAAGGGATGTGCAGTCCTTGAATGCCACGTCACCTATTTCTGTTACTGAGTCCGGGATGTTGATGGACTGAAGGGATGTGCAGTCCTTGAATGCCACGTCACCTATTTCTGTTACAGAGTTCGGAATGTCGATGGATTGAAGGGATGTGCAACCGCTGAATGCCCCGTAACCTATTTCTGTTACTGAGTCCGGGATGTTAATGGACTGAAGGGATGTGCAGCCTTCAAATGCCTTGTTTCCTATTTCTGTTACTGAGTCCGGGATGTCGATGGACTTAAGGGATGTGCAGCCGTTGAATGCCGAGGTGCCTATTACTGTTACTGAGTTCGGGATGTCGATGGATTGAAGGGATTTGCAGCCGCAGAATGCCTCAGAACAGATGCAGACTGTACCTTTTTTGATGACAATCTTTGTGTTTTCTCGCATTATCCCCTTGTATTTATACAAACGTTTTCCAAGGTAAATGACCCCATCTTTCATGTTATTAAAGAATGGTGTGCCTTCGAATGCCGACGGACCTATTTCTATTACTGAGTCAGGGATGTCGATGGACTGAAGGGAGGTGCAGCCGCGGAATGCCCTGCCGCCTATTTTTGTTACTGAGTCCGGGATGTCGATGGACTGAAGGGATGTGCAGCCTTCGAATGCCGACCAACCTATTTTTGTTACTGAGTCCGGGATGTCGATGGACTGAAGGGAGGTGCAGCCGCGGAATGCCTCGTTACCTATTTCTGTTACTGAGTCCGGGATGTCGATGGATTGAAGGGATGTGCAACCGCTGAATGTCCAGTCACCTATTATTGTTACTGAGTCCGAGATGTCGATAGATTGAAGGGATGTGCAGCCGTAAAATGCCCAGACACCTATTTCTGTTACTGAATCCGGAATGTCGATGGACTGCAGGGATTTGCAGTCGCGGAATGCTTCTAGACAAATGCAGGCAGTACCTTTGGGGATGACAATCTTTGTGTTTTCTGGCATCTTTCCCTTGTGTTGATAAAGACATTTTCCAAGGTAAATGACACCGTCTTTCTTATTATTTAAGAATGGTGTACCTTCGAAAGCTCCGCCACCTATTACTGTCACTGAGTCCGGTATGTGGATGGACTTAAGGGATGTGCAGCCTCTGAATGCCCAGACACCTATTTCTGTTACTGAGTCCGGGATGTAGATGGACTGAAGGGATGTGCAGCCTTTGAATGCCGACCAGCCTATTTCCGTTGCTGAGTCCGGAATTGTAACTTTTTTAATACTTTTATCACGGACGCCTTTGAGGACTGTTCCGTCTTCGCTAAGTATAAGGTTAGGATCTATCATTGCTTGATACTTTTAGGGTTTGACGCGGCAAAGTTACGAATAAGCGAGGGAAATGCAAAAGGAAAACTTGTTTTTCTTTTCATTTCCGAGCGGGAGTAACTTATTTAAAGTGAATAAGCGAGGGAAATCAGCGATTAAGCGAGCGACATGCAAGCTCTGCTTGCCAATGTCCGAGTGGGAGCTGATTATAAAAATGCAAAAGGAAAACTTGTTTTTCTTTTCATTTCCGAGCAGGAGAAACTTTGAAGTTCGCATGGAAGATGGGTGTTTTGAGATGGGTAACGGAGTGGGGAAATGTTGGTAAAAAATATTGACAAAAATGCGAAAAATTTGACAGTTTTGTAACATGTTGAGTTTCAGCGGCTTGCAAATAGGCTGGGGTTTGACCGCAAATTTCGGGGAGAAATCTTGAAGATTGAGGGGAGAGATCTTGAAGATTTCTCCTTGAAATTTGCGGTCAAACTATTTTGGGGGTTCAAAAAATTATGAAAAATCTTGACAAAACGGGGGCGCTTTGCGAAATGAAAAATGATAGATGAAAAATGATAAAGGCGGCGGCAATTGTTCACCTGCTCTCTGTTTTGGAGTATTTATTATTCGGACCATCGATTACGTCCCTATATTCGGGCAAAACCTCAACCATGAAAATCGGATGGGTTTGTTTGACCTCTGTTCCCTCGAATTTGTCGGGAACCGGCGTGAGGGGGGGGAAGAGAGGCGGGAAAAGCGGGCGGAATGAAATTTTTTGACAAAATGTTTGGAATATATGAAATAATGTCGTATCTTTGTAAGCTACTCAAGAATAAAGTCTTAAAATACTGGAAATATGGATTTTTTGAAGTTGTTTTTAAAGTTGTTGGGATTGGCCAAGGACCATTATCTTGACGAGGGATCGCCGAGCGCGCGGTCTGAGCGCCCGTCGCGTCCCGAGCCCCGTTTTACCGCTCCCGTGGTGGAGGTTGAGAAGACGCCCGCCCAGTGGGAGGACTATTTCAGGGAAATCCTGAAGAGCGAGTTCCCTTCTTACACTTTCCGCGAGAAGGTGAAGGTGACCGACCTGGTGGGCTTCGTCAGCGAAGTCTGCCAGCTCTACACCACGCGTCCCGAGCAGGCCTACAAGGCCGAGTGGGGCCAGCCCTACACGTTTGTGCTCGAGAGCAACGGCGCGCCCCGGGCGGTGGTGATGCTGGGCAGTGGCCATAGCCACGACGAGAACGTGAAGTACCTGATTGCGAGGATGTATGCCCAGAAGCTGGGCCTGCCCTACATCAACTTCTACACCCAGATGCCCAACGAGCGGGCGTATGTCATCGAGCGCATCCGCAAGTTCCTGAACTAAGAAGCACAAGAAAAAGGGGATGCGGCATAGCTGCGCCTGCAATGGAGGCAGCCCTGCCCAAAGACAATGTTTTGCAGGCAACAAGGCAAGGTATCCTCTCGTGATCCGCAATTTTGCGGATTCAAAATCATTCCCCTTTTTCTTTTCCTTTCAATGGAAAGCATCATCACACAGCTTACACGCCAGGGGGCGTGGGAGCAGTTCCTGGCCTACCGGCTCATGAAGGGCCGTTTCAACTGGCGCGAGTTCCGTGAGGCCGACCGTTTTGTGGAACAAGAGCAGTATCTTCGGCTGGCGCAACGGATTGCCGCCGGCGAAGGTCTTGGCGTCCCCGTGAAGAAGATTGTCAACAAGATGGGGACGGGGAAGAAGCGTGTGGTCTATAGCTTCGCTTCCGAGGAGATGATGATGCTCAAGTTCATCGCCTTCAGGCTCTATGACTACGACGGGATGTTTGCTCCCAACTGCTATGCCTTCCGCCGGGGCGTGAAGGCCCACGACGCCATCCGCAACATCAACCGCGCCGTGGCGGGCCGCGAGATGTGGGCCTATAAACTCGACATCCACGACTACTTCAACTCCATTTCCATCGACCTCCTGCTGCCCATGCTCGAGGACATGCTGGCCGGCGACCGGCAACTCTACGGCTTCTTTGAGCGGATGCTCACCGACCGGCGCGTGGCTTACAAGGGTGAAACCATCGTCGAAGACCACGGCGTGATGGCCGGCACGCCCACGGCGCCCTTCCTTGCCGACGTCTATCTGAGCGACGTTGACAAGCATTTTCATGCCGCCGGAGCCATCTATGCCCGCTATTCCGACGACATCATCATGTTTGCCCCCGACCTCGATACGCTCAGGGAGTATAAAGACCAGATGGCGGAATTTCTCGGGCGCTACCGCCTGGAGGTGAACCCCGACAAGGAGCAGGTGTTCCGGCCCGACGAGGCCTACGAGTTCCTGGGCTTTAAATGCCACGCCCGCGACATAGACATTTCAGAGGCGACGAAAAAGAAGATGAAGGGAAAAATAAAGCGGCGGGCAAAGTCGCTGATGCGTTGGAGCAACAAGAACCACATGTCGCCCGAAAAAGCCATGAAGGGGCTCATCAACCACTTCAACCGGAAATTCTATGAGAATGGCGACGACGACGCCCTCAACTGGTCGCGGTGGTTCTTCCCCATCATCAACCAGACCGACGGGCTGAGGGAAATAGACCATTACCTGCAACAAAACATCCGTTTCCTCGGCACGGGAAAGCACGGGAAAGCAAATTTCCGGACCGGCTACGACAAACTCAAGATGTTGGGATACAGGAGCCTGGTGAACGAATACTATCAATATAAAAGAAACGGGAAATAATACTTTCTCAAACAAAAAACCTTATGAGAAAGATTACAATGATGATGCAGGCATACTTGCATGGTACGACTGCCATCTGGCCACAGGTAAAGAAATGTCGGATAAACCAAAAAAAGTAGGCCGATAATAAACTTATTTTCGTGTTTTACTCGCTTTTCAGCGGCTCCACATGAACGGCCACATGGGTGTCTTCGCCATAGCGGTCGCGCAACAGGGCCTCCACCTCCGACGCCTTGTCGTGCGCCTCGCGCAAGGAGATGTTGCCGTCCATGCGGATGTGAAGCTCAATGGCGTAGTGGCTGCCGATGCGGCGGGTGCGCAGGTCGTGGGGGCAGGAAACGCCCGTCACTTGCGACACCATCTGGAGTATCTCGCGCTCCACATCGTCGGGCAACGACTGCTCCATCAGGTCGCCGATTCCTCCGAGCAACAGCCCTGCCGCCACCTTGATGATAAACCCGCCCACCACTACGGAGGCCACGGGGTCGAGCACCGCCCACCGCTGTCCAAGGAAGATGGCTCCGCCGATGCCCACCGCCGTGCCGATGGACGACAGGGCGTCGCTGCGGTGGTGCCAGGCATTGGCGGCAACGGCCGGGGAGTTGAGCCGGTGGCTTTCTTTGATGGTGTAGCGATAGACGGCCTCTTTCAGCACCACCGACAGCAGGGCCGCCCACAATGCCGGCAATCCCGGGGCAACAAGTTGTGCGCCGCGTGCCCAGGCCACTATCTTTTCAAGTCCGCCATACACAATGCCGATGGCCACCGCCAGCAGGGCCACGCCAATCAGCGTGGTGGCCAGGGTTTCATATTTGCCGTGGCCGTAGTCGTGGGACTTGTCGCGAGGCTTGCCGCTGATATGCACAAACACCAGCACGATGACGTCTGTGATGAAGTCGGAGAGCGAATGAACGGCGTCGGCAACCATGGCGGCGCTGTGGCAGGCTATGCCCGCCACGAATTTCACTACCAGCAGCAAAACGTTCACCGCTCCGCCGGCCAGCGTCACCCTGTAGATTTCTTTTCTTCTTCCCATGGGGTGCAAAGGTACGAAATGTTTAAGTGAAAAGTGAAGAGAGAAGAGTGAAAAATTTGCTGCCGCCATTTAAAAGGTGAAAAATTGAAAAGTTGAAAAAGCCGCTACTGTTGTCGAAATAGCCCACTTTTCGCATTATTTTTCTTCTTTATCCACATTTTTCACTTTTCATTTTTCACTTTTAACTTTATTTTTCGTACCTTTGCCCCCAATCCTAAATCGAAAAATTTTGAATTACATTTCTGATACAGTTCAAATGAAACGACTTCTTTTGGCCACCCTTCTGGCCTTTTCCGTTGCCGCCCTTCAAGCCAAGGTGCGGCTTCCCCACATATTGGGCGACAACATGATATTGCAACAGGACACCGACGCGCGGCTCTGGGGATGGGCCAAGCCGGGAAAGACCGTCAAGGTGACCACCTCGTGGAGCCGCGATGTGGCAACGGCCAAGGCCGACGCAGACGGCCGCTGGCTGCTCACCGTTCACACGCCGAAGGCCAGCTATGAGCCGCTGACCATCACCTTCGACGACGGCGACCGGCTCACGCTGAACAACGTGCTCAGCGGTGAGGTGTGGGTGTGCGCCGGACAAAGCAACATGGAGATGCCCGTGAAAGGCTTCGGCAACTGCCCCGTGGACGGCTATAATATGGAGGTGCTGGAATCCTCGCACTACAAAGGCATACACTTTGTGAAAATACCGAGCCGCATGGCCGTGGAACCGCAGGACGACGCCGACTGCCAGTGGCAGGTGGTGGGCCCGCAGACCGTGGGAGAGGCATCGGCCACCGGCTATTTCTTCGCACAGGCCGTGAACCGCGCCCTCGACATTCCCGTAGGGTTGGTGATGGCCAACAAGGGCGGCACCCGCGTGGAAAGCTGGCTTACGAAGGAGAACCTTGAGAAATATACCGACGACCCCACCGACTCCCTGGAAATTGTGAAACGTTGGCCGCAATACGACTACCACCGCTCGTTGCTCTGGGGCAACGGCACCTTCCACCCCGTGCTCAACTACACGGTGAAGGGCATCCTCTTTTATCAGGGGTGTTCCAACGTGGGCGACCCCGGCAACCAGTATTCCGAACGGCTGGCATTGCTCGTGAAGCAATGGAGAAGCCAGTTCCGCCTGGGCGACATACCGTTTTATTTCGTTCAGATAGCACCCTATCACTACGACAACGTCATGGGTGTCAACGGCGCACAGTTGCGCGAGCAACAGTACCGCGCATCGAAAATCATTCCCAACAGCGGCCTGGTGTGTACCAACGACCTCGTCTATCCTTACGAGTCGCAACAGATTCACCCCGCTCAGAAGAAACCCGTGGGACAGCGCCTGGCATTCCTGGCCCTCAACAAGACCTACGGCATGGAGACCGTGGGATGCCAAAGCCCGTCGTTCAAGGACATGCGCATCGTGGGCGACACCATTCACATCCACATCAACGACGACTTCGGCGCCATCAGCCGTTTTGAGGGCATCGAGGGATTTGAGGTGGCCGGCGAGGACCGCGTATTCCATCCCGCCGTGGCAGAACATTTCTGGCAACCCGGCGGCGGATATTGGGATGAAACCATCAGAATCGTTTGCAAAGAGGTGAAAAAGCCGGTGGCACTGCGCTATTGCTACAGGAATTTCCAGCTGGGCAACCTGAAGAATGCTGCCGGTCTGCCGCTTTTCCCCTTCCGCACCGACGATTGGGAATAAAAACCATTTCTCCCCCCTTGCTGTTCTTACCATGATTATAGAAGGCCTCAAGCGTTTTACTCATTGTCCACTTTGCGGTAGCCAGCACTTCGTGGAAGCCTCGGAGAAAAGCCGGCGATGCCTCGACTGCGGTTTCGAGTTCTTTATGAACCCCTCGGCGGCAGTGGCGGCATTCCTGAGAAACGGCGACGGACAGCTGCTGCTCACCGTCAGGGAACGTGAGCCGCATAAGGGAACGCTCGACCTGCCAGGCGGTTTTTGCGACACCGGCGAAAACGCCGAGCAGGCCATTGCAAGGGAAATCAGGGAGGAAACGGGCATCAACATCCATGCCGCACACTATTTGTTCTCGTTTCCCAACTCATACCATTACAGCGGCATCGACATTCCCACCATGGATATGTTTTTTGAATGTGAGGCCCACGACCTGCAACACGTCGTGGCTCGCGACGACGTGGCGGAATGTCGGTGGATGAATCCCGAAGATATTGATACTCAGGCCATCGGACTTGGAAGCATACGGCGGGCCGTGGAGGAATATCTGCGGCGTTTGCATGCTTCGGCGATTGTGCTTTGTGCCGCCGTGTGCCTCTTGGCCGCCTGCCGTGGCGAACACCAAGCCATGCCTGCCGCCGACAATTCTGCCGCCTCCGATAGCCTCATGGATCAGGTCTATGCCCTTGAAGACCAAAATAAGTATGCCGAGGCCATCTCTCTCGTTGCCGCCGCCCTGCAACATTTAAAGCAAGAGAAAGACTCGGTGGCCATGGCCGACTGCTACATGGAAATGGCCTATTGCAACCAGCGGCTTGGAAACTTGCAATCGGCTATCGAGACCATGCAGGAGGGCATTCGCATCGATGAGCAGTACAAGGACCTGCAACGATTGAGCTCCGACTATAACAACCTGGCGGCATGCTATGTTATGGCCAAGCATTTCGAAGAGGCTAAAACATTTATTGACAAGGCCATAAATATTGAAAAACAGCTGGAGGGAAGTCCTAACCTCACCATTCGCTACGGGTTGGCGTCTGAAATTTACGTCAAACTGGGACTCCTTGACGAGGCCCTCGACTTTGCGCAAAAGGCCTGCCAGTTGGAGGAACAGACCGGCGACACCATAAGGATGGGGCGAAGGCTCTCGCAAATGGCAAATGTTTATTCGGCAAAACAAAACTTCGCCCAGGCCGAGAAACTTTATCTTCGGTCGCTGAAATTGCTTAGTACTCATGGCGAAAAGAACTCCACCTGCATCAATTTCAAACAGCTCGGCGAACTCTACATGAACAACGGCCGCGGTCAGGAGGCTGCGGCGTGCCTGATGAAAAGCTACCGGCTGGCCCACGAACTGCAAAACAAATACACATTGGAGCAGGTCTGCGGATTGCTTTCAAAGCTCTACGCCAACTCCGAGCCTGCCACGGCACTCAAGTACTTGCAAGAGGAAATTCAGCTGAAAGATTCCATCAGCAACGAGCAAACCTCGCAAATCATGAGCAGCTATGCGGCTCAGTCGGAAAGCATGGAAAAGGCCAACACCATCAGGCAACAACAGGTGCGCATTGCCAACTACCGAACCATCACCATCATCGTCGTCATCTTCTTGGTTATGCTTACAACGCTCTGTGCAGCACTCTTTTATATGTTCCGCGAGCGCACCCGTTCAAGGAATATCCTCAGGCGTTTGGCACAGATGAGAAACCTCTTTTTCACCAATATCACACATGAGTTCCGCACGCCGCTGACCGTCATCAACGGCCTCAGCCGGCAACTCATCGACCATCCGGAAATGGACAACGACAAGCAGGTGCAGTGCCTCACCGACATAGAAAAACAGGGCAATAGCCTGCTTGCACTGGTCAACGAGTTGCTGGAGGCCACGAAAATGCTCACCGGACAAAACAAAGAGCAGTGGACAAGGGGCAACATGGTGGCATACGTCGGCATGGTACTCGAAACCTATAACGAGTTTGCCGCCACGCGAAACGTCACCATCCTCTACCGGCCTGAAAACAAAGACATTGAGGCGGCTTTCGTGGGGCAGTATGTCACCAAAATCATCCGGAACCTTATTTCCAACAGCATCAAGCACATGCCTCAGGGAGGAACCGTCACCGTGGAATTGAAACGCAACGCCCGACAACTCTTCCTCTCCGTGGAAGACACCGGCGAGGGCATTCCCGAGGACGACCTGCCCAACATCTTCGACCTCTTCTATTCGGGCAAAAACAAGGCGTTGGGACAAACAACGGGCATCGGGCTCAACTTCGTAAAGAACATGGTTGAGAAAATGAGGGGAACCATAACGGCCGAAAACACCGGACAAGGCGCCCGATTCGTGGTCGCCATGCCCCTGAATAATCCCAATGTCGAGGCCTCTGCCTGGGACGGAACCATTGAGAGGGCGGAGCTCAGGCACCCCAGACTCAACGGACAAGACACCCCCGCCACACTATACCGCGACACGGAAGGCAATGAGCCGGAGCCCGCCATGATCCTCGTCGTGGAGGACAACCCCGACATTGCGCGATACATTGGAATGGTGGCAGGAAGGAAATACAACACCATGTTCGCAGCCAATGGCGAGGAGGCGCTGGCCAAGGCTCAGGAAACCATGCCCGACATCATCCTTACCGACCTGATGATGGACGGAATGGACGGCATAGAACTCTGTAAAAGGGTGAGGGCCAACGACATCCTTAACCACATCCCCATCATTGTCATCACGGCAAAGACCGAGGATGCCGACCGATTGGAAGCACTCGGGGCCGGGGCCGACTCCTTCCTCGTGAAGCCTTTCAATGCCGACGAACTCCTGCTGCGAACCGAAAAACTATTGGAACAACGCAAGTTGCTCCGACAAAAGTTTGCATACGGCCTGCCCGGAAATGAGGAATACAAGGAAATGCGCGAGGGCGAGCAGCTCTTCCTTACAAGGCTTACCACGACCATTCACGACAACATGTCGAACAGTGCTCTGAACACCGCCATGCTGGCCGACCTTATGCACATGACGCGCACCCAGCTCAACGGCAAGACAAAGGCCATCACCGGCAAGACCACCAACGCATACATACAGAGCGTGAGAATGGACCGCGCGGCAAGAATGCTACAACAGGGAACCATGCCCGTGGGAGAAATTGCCATGAAATGCGGATACGAAGACGTCAGCTATTTTAGCCGCGTCTTTAAGCAGACCACTGGCATCACGCCATCCCAATTTAGGAAAAACGAGACAAAAGAATAGGATTTTTTGCACTTTTTTGATATTAAAGCCTAAAAATCCTATTTTTATTTTGAAAAGTCCTAACAATTTTCGCCCATTCCATCGTAATTTTGCACCGTACCAAGCGACGTCGGCTTTGTCGGGAGACAATGCCAGCGCTGTCACAAATAACTTAACATTACCAATACAAAATTCATATATTCTTCAGCCGGCAGCCCCCGCTTGCCGGCTGTTTTTATTTTTCCTTTTATTCAATTTTCTCTTTTTCCCTTATTGGCGTTCGTTCTTTTTGCGACGGATAGCTACATGGATTAAAACTGGTAAAAATATTTGACAAAATCGACTATTTTCACATAGGTTTTGTAAGTAGTTGAATTTCAACCATTTGAAAATCGGCTATGGTTTGACCGCAAATTTTGAGGAGAAATCTTCAAGATCTCTCCCCTCAATCTTCAAGATCTCTCCCCGAAATTTGCGGTCAAACCTCTTGGAGTAGTCAAAATATGTTGAAAAATCTTGACAAAATGATGGCGCTTCGTAAACAGAATTTGTAATTCGAAAAACGACATATCGGACCAATCCGTCATTAAGCGAATTTCGGATTCTTATATTCACCCCTGGCGAATTGCAAATGCGCCCGAAGGGCGGCGCCCCGGTTCAACCATCACTTTTCCAAAAAAGTAGTATTCGTGTTGGTGCATTTAATAATTATGACTAACTTTGCACGCGAAAACGGGAAAGTCATGGATTTGAAAGGTTACAACACGCATACTTTGGGGAATGGGCTCCGCGTCATCCACCTGCCCTCCACGTCGCCCGTGGTGTTTTGCGGCTATGCCATTGCCGTTGGGGCGCGCCATGAACCGCGGGGTAGCGAAGGGCTGGCGCACTTCTGCGAGCACACCACTTTCAAGGGCACCCAGCGGCGCACGTCCATGCAGATTGTGAACAGGCTGGAAAGGGTAGGGGGCGAGCTCAACGCCTTCACCACCAAGGAAGACACCGTCTTTTATGCCGCCATCCTTCGCGAACACCTGACCAAGGCCGTGGACCTGCTCACCGACATCGTGTTCCATAGCATCTATCCTCAGCACGAAATAGAGAAAGAGGTGGAGGTGATTTGCGATGAAATAGAAAGCTACAACGACTCGCCGTCGGAGCTTATCTTCGATGAAATCGAGAATTATTGCTTCTCCGGCCACCCCCTTGGTCACAACATCCTTGGTTCGGCCGAACGGGTGAGAACGTTCACCACGGCCGATGCCCTGGCCTTTACCGGCAATCATTACCGGCCCGGGAATGCGGTTTTCTTTGCCTATGGCGACATCGATTTCATGAAATTGGTGAAATTGCTCGAGCGTCTCACACCCTGCCAATCGTCCTCCATCGATGCCGTTTCTTCCGATGAAATGGGCAAAAATTGCGTTTCAACCTTGCTTCCGCCTTATTCCGCCTCCACCATCGAGCAAGACCGCCACACCCATCAGGCACATGTCATGTTGGGCGTGCGGGCCTATGCTTTCAACAGCGAACGTCGCATGCCCCTCTTCCTCCTAAATAATATTATAGGTGGTCCGGGCATGAACAGCCGTCTTAATGTTGCCCTGCGCGAACGCAACGGCCTGGTCTATACCGCCGAAAGCAGTATGGTGGTCTATAGCGACACCGGGCTATGGCGCGCTTATTTTGGTTGCGACCCGAACGACGTTGAACGTTGCCTCGCCTTGGTGCGTCGTGAACTCCACAAACTCGCCGAACAACCCTTGAGTGCCAGGCAGTTACAGGCCGCCAAGCAACAGTTGAAAGGTCAGATAGGTGTGGCCAGCGACAATCGCGAGAATTTTGCACTTGACTTCGCCGAGAGTTTCCTGCTCTTCGGAAAGCCCAAAGACCTCCCCTTGCTCTATAGCCGCATTGATGCCGTTTCCGCCGAACAGGTGCAAGCCGTGGCGCAGGAACTTTTCGACCCAGCCCATCTTACAACACTTATCTTTCGTTGATTCCGGCCATACCAAATGTCCCATAACCCCCATAACCCTATTTCCCCATGGCAAACTTGAAATCGCTGGCTAAAGACACGGCCATCTATGGATTGAGCAGCATTCTTGCGCGGTTCATCAACTATCTGCTGGTGCCCATCCAGACCAAGAAATTCATGGCCGAAGGTGGCCAATACGGCATTATCACCAATGTTTATGCCTATGTGGCGTTGCTCATCATCATCCTTACCTATGGCATGGAAACCACCTTTTTCCGTTTCATGAGCAAGGACGGTGAGAACCCTCAGCGCATTTATTCCACCTCGTTGCGCATGGTGGGTTTCACTTCGCTGGTGTTCATTGTCTTGGTGTCGCTATTCCTGAAACCCATTGCCGCCGCCATGGGATATGCCGACCACCCCGAATACATCTGGGTGATGTTTGCCACGGTGGCCATCGACGCCTTCACGGCCATCCTCTTTGCCTACTTGCGCATTAAGCACAGGCCCGTGAAGTTCGCCGTGCTGAAAATCATCAATATCACGCTGAACATTGTGCTCAACCTGCTCTATCTGGTCATTTTGCCGTGGGCGGGGCTCAATCTTTTCGGCATCTACGACGACGGTTTCCATCTCGACGTGGTGTGGGTGTTCCGCATCAACCTGATTTGTACTGTGGCCACGCTGCTCATGCTTTGGCACGAGCTGGGCGGCATCAGGCATGGTTTCGACCGCGCCGCTGCCCGCCGCATGCTCAGCTATGCCTGGCCCATCCTTGTAATGGGGCTGGCCGGACAACTCAACCAATGTTTGTCGCAGATTATCTTCCCCTATCTCTACAACGGCACGCCGGTGGAGGCCAACACCCAGCTGGGCATCTATGGCGCGTGCATCAAGATTGCCATGATTATGGTGATGATAACGCAGGCTTTCCGTTTTGCCTACGAGCCCTTTGTTTTTGGCAAGTCGCGCGACAAAGACCAGAAGGAAACCTATGCGCAGGTTATGAAATACTACCTCATTTTCACGTTGTTGGCATTCTTGGCGGTGATGGCCTATATCAAGGTTTTGCGCCATTTGGTGGGCGACAGCTATTGGGTGGGCCTGAAAGTGGTGCCGGTGGTGATGGCCGCCGAAATCATGTTCGGCGTGTTTTTCAACCTCTCTTTCTGGTATAAGCTCACCGACCGCACCATCTGGGGCGCCTGGTTCTCGGGATTGGGGTGCGTGGTGCTGGTGCTCATCGATGTGCTGCTCATTCCGCGCTATAGCTACATGGCCTGTGCGTGGGCCGGATTTGCCGCCTACGGGGTGTCGATGGTGGTGTCGTATTTCGTGGGGCAGAAATATTTTCCCATCCGTTATCCTTTGCGCCAAATGGCCGTCTATGTGCTTTTGGCCGCCGTGCTCTTTGTCCTCATCCAGTTGTCAACGGCTCATCTTGATACAATTCCGGCCTGCCTTGTCAATACGCTGCTTTTGCTCGTTTTTGTCGGTTTCATCGTGAAAAAGGATATGCCGCTCAAGGCTATTCCCTTTATCGGGCGGTTCTTTAGATAGGCGGTTTTTTCTTAGGAAGTCCTAGGTTTCCCTAGGATTTCCTAGGATTTCCTAGGTCTTCCTAGGACTTCTTATGGTCTCTTGGCGGCTTTTCTCCACCTTAAATTATATTAAAAAGGGGAGATGCCGCCTTGTATGTCGGCTATTTTTAATAACTTTGCAAAATATAGGGTGCGAGAAAATGCGCCGGACCATTGGTGTATTGTTAATAAGCCAAATCTGATTTGACCAATCCTCGTCATATAAAAACAAATTACAAAACAATCGACTATGGGAAAGAAAAGTGGAAGTCTGAAAAGTACGGTGGCCGTGTCGTTGACTAATTATCTTGATGCCGGCGCCATCGTGGCGGGAGCCAGCGGATTGACCCTGTGGAAAGACTATCTTGCGTTGAGCGAAGGCCATCTGGGGTGGCTCAATGCCATCAGTGCCAACTGTCTGGGTGCCGCCATCGGAGCCATCGTGGGCGGTTTCCTGGCCGACAAATACGGCAGGAAAGCCATCTACACCTACAATATGCTGGTCTATATGCTTGGCGTGGCGCTCATTATGTTGTCAACAAGTTTCCCGATGCTTTTGGCAGGTTTCCTGGTGACAGGCATTTCCGTAGGCGTTGGCGTGCCGGCCTCGTGGACCTATATTTCAGAAAGTTCCGAAGTCCACAACCGCGGTCGCAATATCGGCATCTCGCAGATGGCCTGGGGCATAGGGCCTACCATTATCCTTATTCTTGGTACCCTGTTGGCGCCGCCAACCAGTGGAGCTGGGTCCGAAGGACTGCTGTTCCCTTTGGTGGAAAGCGTGGCCAATCTGTTTGGCACAAGCGACGGTGCTGCCCTCAACGTGTTCAGCTCGCGCATTGTCTTTGCATCGCTCTTTGTGGTGGCATTTATTGCCTGGACATTGCAAAGAAAACTTGACGAGTCGAAGGAGTGGCAGTCGATGAAATCGAAGAAAATGAAAGATTTGGAAGCCCAGGGTCAAACCATTGCAAGCGGAACCACATCGGGCCTTTTCGCCTCTTTCGGCTCCCTGTTGACCAATAAAGTCAACGTTCGCACCATTCTTTTCCTTGCTGGCATTTACCTTACCTGGAACCTTGTGTCGTCGGTGATGGGCTTTTTCCAACAACATATTTACGAAACCGCCGGAGGGTTGTCGAACGAGCATGCTAACCTGCTTTCCGTGGGCCAGTGGGTTATCATCATTGTCACAACATTCTTCTTTTCCATGATAGTTGACAAGGTGAACCAGCGGTGGCTCTATTTCACCGGAGTTATGTTCGCGGTGCTGGCGTGGGCTCTTGTCCTTACCGTCGGCATCAATAGCATGGGCGGCCTCTTGATTTTCACCCTTTTATGGGGACTTCAGGCCGGCATTTCCGTGCAATCGTTCTATGCTTTATGGGCGTCGGAACTGTTCCCGGCCCGCTACAGGGCTGCCGCTCAGGGCATTATGTTCTTCATAGTGCGCGGACTCTCGGCAGTATGGGGCCTGGGCTTTGTCTATATCTATGGTGAACAGGGCGAAGGCTTTACGCGGGCGGCGGTGGTGATGTTGTTGTTGCTTGTCGTTTCGCTGGTTATCGGCACCATCGGAGCTCCCCAAACCCGTGGAAAGTCGCTTGAGCAGATCACGCGCGAACGTTACGGAGCAGACGAATGACCAAAGTTGTCAACGATGAATAAAGAGCAAAAACGCGAAACCCAGGCCACCTGGATTTGGTATCCCGGTGATTTTGAGGTGTGGCTGGGCAACCGGTTCAACAACCGCCGCACGGAGCGTGGCGCCATGTTTCCGCCGTTTTGGAAACAAGACAGCCATTACGTCACCGTGGAGTTCAGCAAGGTTATTTGTGCGGAAAATGCCGAATTCATTGAGATTTTTGCCGAGGGAAGTTATAACGTCATGCTCGACGGGAAACTGCTTTTTGGCCGTCCGTCGCAATTACAAATCCCAGCCGGAGAACACCGATTGAATATAAAAGTATGGAATCAGGCATCGCCGCCTGCCCTCTTTGTGAAAGGCCCCACCATAGTCAGCGACGGCACTTGGCTCGCCACTTATGAGGACAAGATATGGATTGACGAAAACGGCGTAGCCCACGGCTCCGGCATTTATGTTCATGCCGCTTCGTGGCACTTTAATTCATTTGACACACCACCCTCCACCTACGCCCTCCTTCGCCAGCCATTGTTGCCCGTAAGCATGGAAAGAGTTGGGGATAACGGCATTCTTTACGACTTCGGACGTGAAACTTTCGGTTATCTTTGTTTCCAAAATCTGGATGGCGAAGGCGTGCTGAACATCTTCTACGGCGAAAGCCGGGAGGAAGCGCTCGACAAAGAACATTGTGAAACCCTTGACCGCATTGGCCGGAAAAATGGCCTAATGTACGATTTTTCGCAAGGTGCCACCGCTCAAAACACATCGCTCCACGACCTTGAAACCAATTATCAACTCGCTAATAGCAAGGCATTCAGGTTCGTTTACGTTGAAACTGAGGGAAACTTGACATACGAGTCCTTCGGCATGGAGTTTGAATATGCTCCGCAGGACCTTGCCAATAGCGGAACTTTCAGGTGTAACGACGATGAAATCAATAAAATTTGGCAGGTGAGCGCCTATACCCTCGACCTCACCACACGCGAATTTTTCGTCGATGGCATCAAGCGCGACCGCTGGACATGGAGCGGCGACGCCATTCAATCGTACCTGATGAACTATTATTTAAGGTTCGATAGCGATTGCGTGCGCCGCACTATCCGCCAGCTGAGGGGCAAAGACCCGGTGACGGCACATGTCAACACCATCATGGATTACTCCTTCTATTGGTTCAAGTCGGTTTACGATTTCTATCTCTATACTGGTGACATAGGCTTCCTTCGCGAGATTTACCCGCGCATGGTTTCGTTGATGAACTATTGCGTGGGCCGTACCAACGAATTGGGAATAGCCGAGGGACAACCTGACGACTGGATTTTTGTTGATTGGACCGACTTCCCCATGCACAAACGCGGAGCCCTTTGTTTCGAGCAGATTTTATATTGCAAGGCGCTTGAAACGATGGCCCTTTGTGCGAAGGCCCTCCGCGACCACCCCGAAAACATCCCTCCGCAGGGCAGTTTTCCGATAGAAAGATATGATGAAGATGCCTCCAAGTACGATGAAATGGCCAAAAATCTGCTTTCCACTTTCAAGAAAGTCTTTTGGATGGAGAAGAGTCAGGCCTTCGGTCATGCCATTGAAGACGGACATCTAAACACCACCGTTACCAGATTTCCAAATATGTTCGCCATCATTTACGGCTATGCGGATGAAAAAGAACGGAAAAGCATTTGCGAAAACGTGCTTTTCAACGATTTCATCGATAAAACCACCACCCCATATATGCGTTTCTATGAATTGGAAGCCATCTGCATGATGGGCGGCCAGTCCACGGTCTTACAAGAAATTAAGACCTATTGGGGCGGTATGTTGAAAGCCGGAGCCACCACTTTTTGGGAGAAATACAACCCTGCGGACAAAGGCGTGGAACATTATGCAATGTATGGGCGACCTTACGGCAAAAGTCTTTGCCACGCGTGGGGTGCCTCGCCCATTTACCTTTTAGGAAAATATTTCCTTGGCGTGCAACCTACCTCGCCCGGTTACGAAACCTTCAACGTAAGTCCGGTTTTGGGAACCTTGGAATGGATGGAAGGTGACGTGCCGACGCCCTTTGGAAAGATACACGTTGAAATGGACCAAAAATCCGTGCGGGTGAAAAGCGACGGCGGCCACGGAACGCTGCATTTTGCCGATAAAACCGTTGAAATTCCGCCCTGTCAACTTGTCGAGGTCAACTTGTAACACAATTGTTTGTACGAACTACCCTATACTATTATGATGAAGACAAAAACAACCTTATTCCTTGCATGCCTGGTTGCTGCCCTTTCGGTACAGGCTAAAATTAAAGTCAGCGTGAAAAGCGACTCGCCCCAGGCCCTCTATGCCGCCACTCTCCTTGAAAATCTCGACGGCGACTACGACGTGAAAATCGTTGTCACCCATGAAGGCGAGGCCGAAGGTTTTACCATCAGCAAGAGTCCGGGCACCATCACCATCAGCGCCAACGACGACAACGGTGCCATCTATGGCGCCAATTTCGTGCGTGAGAACTACGAACGCATTGCATATCCCGACAAAAAGGACGATTCCAACCGCCTGGAACTGCCCTACACCACCGTTCCCGAAATGAAGTTGCGCGGTGCTTGCGTGGGGTTGCAGAAAACTGAATACCTGCCGGGACATAGTGTCTATGAATATCCCTATACGCCGGAGAATTTCCCTTGGTTCTATAATAAAGAACTGTGGGTTAAATACTTGGACATGTTGGCCGAAAACAACATGAACACCGTTTATTTGTGGAACGGCCATCCCTTCGCGTCGCTGGTAAAACTCAGCGATTACCCTTTTGCCCTTGAGGTTGATGAAGCCACGTTGCGTCAGAACCAGGAGATGTTTGCCTTTCTCACCACCGAGGCCGGCCGCCGTGGCATCCGTGTCATTCAGATGTTCTACAACATCATCCTTTCAAAACCCTTTGCCGACCATTACGGCCTGAAGACGCAAGACCGCAACCGCCCCATCACTCCACTTATTGCCGACTATACGCGCAAGAGCATTGCCGCCTTCGTGGAACAATATCCCAATGTGGGCTTCCTGGTCTGTCTGGGTGAAGCCATGGCCACCATTGAAGACGACATTACGTGGATGACCGAAACCATCATTCCCGGCATCCGCGACGGCTTGGCCGCTTCGGGACGCACCGACACGCCGCCCATCATCCTTCGTTCACACGACACCGACGGACCGCTGGTTTTGCAAAAGTCGCTTCCCCTTTACCCCAATATTTTCACCATGACGAAATACACCGGCGAGAGCCTCACCACCTACGAGCCGGGTGGCCCGTGGGCGGCTACTCAGCGCCAGTTGGCGGCGTCGGCTCCCCTCCACATCAGCAACGTGCACATCCTGGCCAACCTGGAGCCGTGGCGGTGGTCGTCGCCGGCCTTTGCGCAGAAAGCCGTGATGGCCATGCACAATGTCCACGGTGCCAACGGCCTTCACCTTTATCCGCAGGCATCATATTGGGACTGGCCCTTCACCGCTGACAAGTTGCGCGAAGGCGGACGCCTCCTACAGATTGACCGCGACTGGATGTGGTACAAGGCCTGGGGGCGCTATGCATGGAATTGTCATCGTGGCGACGACCGCGAATATTGGAAACAACAGCTTTCTGATTACTACGGCATCGACACCCTGGCGGCCAGTTGCATGCTTCGTGCTTACGATGAAACCGGCGAAATTGCGCCAAAACTCATCCGTCGCTTCGGAATTACCGAGGGCAACCGCCAGACCTTGCTCCTCGGCATGCGCATGGCGCAGCTGGTGAACCCGTACAAGTTCACCGTTTATCCCGGCTTCTATGAAAGTTGCGGGCCTAAGGGCGAGAAACTCATAGAATTTGTGGAAAAAGAACACAAACACCAGGCCCATGTCGGTGAACTGCCCCTCGACATCGTGGAGCAATGCGTGGCCCATGCCCAGACCGCGCGAGAGGTGTTCGCCGCCCGCCAGTGGCAGCCCACGCGCCATCAGGACGAGTTCAACCGCGTCATCAACGACTTCATGCTCTACGACTTCTTTGCCCGTTCGTTCCGTGACAAGGTGCTTGCCGCCCGTTATGTGCTCGACTACAAATGGTCGAAAGACGTGGGCTATCTCGACGCTGCCGCAATTTGTCTTGAGAACAGCCTCAACCTGTGGAAGGCGTTGGCCAACATGTCCAAAAATTCCTATCTCTATGCCAACAGCATGCAGACGGCACAACGGCGCATCCCCGTCGGTGGCGACCACGGAAACTATAAGACGTGGAGCGAAATGGTGCCCGTCTATCAGGAGGAACTCGACAATCTGAAACTTAATATCTTGAAGCTGAAAACGCCGCGTTCCACCGATGAAATGGGCAAAAATCGACCATCGGCCACGCCAGCCGCCGTGGTTCTCCACAATGTTGGCTATGGTGAAAAACCGGTTTTCCGCCCTGTTTTGGCGAAGCTGGAGAAGGGAGCCCGCTTGTTTGAAAACCGCGAGGAAGTCATCGACACCGTGGCTCCCGAACTGCTCGGCCTTCAGGCCCTTGTGCTTAACCGCGACACCACGCGCATCAAGGGCACCACGGTTCAGTTCAGTTGCGACCGCCCCGTTAAGATGCTGGTGGGGTTCTTTATTGATGAAGACACGAAGTTCGCCCGTCCCACGGCATTGGAAACCGATGCCTCGGCCAACGAATACGGTCAGGCGGAGCCGCTGCTCTTGAATGCCGTCAACATGACCAATATGCCCACGGTGAACATCCACGCCTATCATTTCGCGCCGGGTTTCCACACGATAGCGCTGCCCAAGGGCATCCTGATGATTGCCGGGTTTACCGAGGACCCGCTGCAACCGCGCGATTGCGAGTTGCAAGGGGCCGGCGACAATGTTGACTGGTTGTTTACAAAGTGAAAACGGGAAAAAGATTTAGTGGCCCTGAAAGCTTGGAAATCTTAGGAATTCAAGAGCTTTCGGGGCCACTAAATATCATCAAGAGAGAAAAAGCCTACATCAGCGATTTCTTCCCGGCCAGCGTGTCGTAGTTGTTATTGAGATTGCGCCAGTCGATTTTCGTCTTTGTGGAAATGCCGTTGATGTATTTCTCGATGTTGGTGTAGCCGTCGCCGTTGCAGTCCTGCGTGGCATCGGCTGGATTGTTGGGATTCAGCCCGTTGTCGGTTTCCCACTTGTCGGGCATGCCGTCGCCGTCGGTGTCGGTCCACGGCTCCCACGCCCTGTATTCCGGAAAACCTCCCATTTGCCTCGGGTCGGTGATGACGCCCTGTTTATAGCTGTCCTTCGGCAATCGGCGGTACTTGAACGTTCCCTCTTCGTTTTTCGATTTGTCGTGCAGTCCCCACATGTTTCCGTAGGGATTGTCTTTCACCTTTTTCTCGTATTTGTCAACGTAATAGGCCTGTCCGGTCCTCACTTCCTCGCAGATGCGCTCGTCCACGATGTCGCGCACCGGCATGGTGGCTCCGGCGTTGTCGAGCACCCATTGGAATGCTTTCTCGGTGTCCATCAGCGTGATAAAGGGCATTTCAAACGGCTCGTCCGACCGCATCAGTGCCAGTTCCGTTTCGTCCATCTCGCCGTCCTTGTCGGCCGTCTGTATGCCGCCGTTCCAGTTGTCGCGCGAAATTTCGGGGAAGCCCTCCATGATGTTTCCGGTGGCATAGACCCTTCCGAACTGCTTGAAGGGGAACAGCCCCTGGCTTCGGCTTTCCGACTTCACGATGCGGTGGCCCACGGGCGTGTCTTTCGGCGTGAGCGGTCCGGGTTTGTAGTAGTTGTTGATGAAGTTCGACATGGTGGTGTATTCGCCGCCGTCGGCCGTGCGGTGCACCCAGTTGTAAATCACGTTGTTCACATAGTTGAACACGCCGCCCCATCCGATTGACGGGTTGCGCCCCGTATTGTCGGCCCACAGGTTGCGCATGAAGGTGGTGTTTTCGCCGCCGATGGTAGAGCCGAAGGCGTGGTTCCACGTGTCGAGGGCTTTTGCCGAGATGCTGTTCTGGATGGTGACGTTCACCGTGGGCTCCTTGCGCTTGTCCTTGCCGTCGTGGAGGTCGAACATGTGGCGGTAGAACGAAATGTTCTCGTCGAGTCCCCATTCGCACGAGCAGTGGTCAATCATGATGTTTCCCACGGGATTGCCTCCGAAGCTGTCCTCACGGTGCCAGACGAGCGTTTCGCCACGGCGGAATCGCATGTGTCGCACGATGACGTCGTGGGTGTCCACCTGGAACGATTCCCCGGCAATGATGACGCCGTCGCCGGGCGCCGTCTGTCCGGCTATGGTAATATAAGGTGCGCGCACGTAGATGGGCGACTTCAACCGAATGATGCCGCTCACGTTGAACACCACGATTCTGGCTCCCCCCTGTTCGCAGGCCCATCGGAAGGAGCCCGGGCCGTCGTCGTTGAGGTTGGTCACGGTGAGCACCTTTCCGCCGCGCCCGCCGAAGGTGTACATGCCTCCGCCCTCGGCACCGGGGAATGCCGGAATTTTCGCCTGGCGAAGGTCATAGGGCCGTGCTGCCCAGGGCACGTATGGCCGCCCCTGCTTCGCCTCTTCCACCACGATGGGGAACGCCACCGCCCAGGCCGAGTCGGAATGAGCCTGCCAGCAGGCCTGTAGCGAGTCAATCAAGTGCTTGGCCTCGTCGGTGAGTTGCGGATATTGCGCACCGGCACCAAGGCAGAATCCCATGGCCAGGGCCAAAAGAGTGGTCAGTCTTTTCTTCATGATTTTCTTTGTTCGTTATTGTTATGAAATGTTCTTTTCATAAGGACTCAAACCGGTCCCGGTTGTAACGCTCCGGCATGGTTAAAAAGGTCAAAAATCAGGACAAAGTTGGCGCAGAGTTGGCGCGAATCAGCCATTACGGTAGTCCCGGAGCCCTGTAATTCGTCGTAATGGCGTAGTTTTCAAAGCCTTTCACCGGCATTATCCACTCAGTCCGCCCCGGTCCAAATGCAAACGACTGGCATAATCTTCTGTTTCGGTTTCAACCATCCGTTTTTCATGTCAAAATCATTGACAATACTATCAAATCCGATTGACAAAAAATCCTTTTCCCGATGCTTTTCTCATGCTATCTTTGCACCAGAATTTTAAACCAAAGGAGAAAAAATTATGAGAAGTAAAGTTAGGAAACCCAACCATCAGGTTGTAGAACAGTTCTTGAGTATTCCCGAAACGAAATCGGCAGATGACATGACCCTGCTTGAACTCATCGAAACTGTGGTTGATGCCTTCAGGGCCGGTAACAACGTGGAAGAACCTCTCAACATCCGGCCCGCTCTCGCCGTGCTGTCCCGTCGTTTCGGCATCAGCGAGCGTCAGGCCCTGCTCTTCAGCATGTGTGTAGGTGAAGGCTTTTCCCGCGTGGACCTCGACGACTTGGCCCGTGCCCTTGGTGTGAGCCTTGTCAAGATGCTTTCTTTGAGCAGCGACCTCAAAGCCCTCGTTGACAGGCAGTTGCTCCGCTATAATGACGTGAACACGGAGGATTGCCTATTCGTTCCCTCTGCCGTTCTCAAAGCCCTCAAGCGTAATGAGGTGTATGCCGTTCCCAACCGCAAGGGTCTCACGTGTTTTGAGATTTTCAACCTTGTCCAGACGTGGTTTCCTGACCTCATGCATAGTTACAAGTCGAGCAAGGAAATGGTTGAAGACCTGCGCAACCTCTTCAACGACAACCCACAAGTGGAGTTTGCCCGGAAAATGGTGGAAATGGACCTCAGCGATGACAACCTGCTTGTGCTCTGCTATTTCTGCGACCAGCTGGTCAACCATAACGACGATGAAATACACATTTCGGAAATGGAATTCATGTTTGATAATCCTACGTTCAGACGTATCAGCGTCAGCATGCAGACGGGCAACAATCTGCTTGTTAGTAACAAGATTCTTGAGAATGCGTGTATGGACGGCATTGCCAGCACATCTCAGTTCAAACTTACGGAGGGCGCAAAGAGCGACTTGCTCTCTGAAGTTGTTGTATCGACGACGCAACGATCGGGGAAACGTGCCAATGTGCTTGAGGCGCAAACCCTCACCGCCAAGGAAATGTTCTATACAGAGGGCAACACCCGTCAGGTGGAAGAACTGGGTGAGTTTTTCCAGGACGAGAGCTACCGTCAAATCAAGGAGCGGATGCTCCAACGCGGATTCCGCAGCGGCTTTGCATGCCTCTTCTACGGCGGCCCGGGAACCGGCAAGACAGAAACGGTCTATCAGCTGGCCCGGCAGACCGGCCGCGACATCATGGTTGTGGACGTGCCCCAGATCAAGAGCAAGTGGGTGGGCGATTCAGAGAAAAACATCAAGGCCCTCTTCGACCAGTACCGCCGGTTGGTGAAACGCAGCAACATTGCCCCCATCCTGCTCTTCAACGAGGCCGACGCCATCATTGGCACACGCATGAAAGGTGCCGAGAATGCCGTTGACAAGATGGAAAACTCCATCCAGAACATCATTCTCCAGGAGATGGAAAACCTCGACGGCATCATGGTTGCCACCACCAATCTGGAGGGCAACCTCGACCCGGCCTTCGAGCGCCGGTTCCTCTATAAGATTCATTTCGAGAAGCCCGATGCCGGTGTCCGCGCCAAGATATGGCGGCAGATGATTCCCGAGCTCTCGCCGGAGGAGGCCGCACAGCTGGCAGCCTACGACTTCAGTGGCGGGCAGATAGAGAACATTGCGCGAAAACACGCCATCCACGTCATCCTTCACGGCAACAGCGACAACGCGCACATGGAGCATCTGCTCGGATTCTGTGCCGTGGAACGGCTGGCGCCGAATGCACGCCGCCCCATCGGATTCTGACCTTTTCGGACGGAGGTCTGCCCTGTCAAAACCCTTGACAGGGCAGACCTATCCGATGATACAAAATTATTAGGATGGTGCCGGTTCCCGTCGTAACTTTGCACAAGAAAAATAATGGATGAAGGATTAAAGTGAATATAGAAAAATCAGAATTATGAACAACAAAGAATTAGTACAAGTCATCTCACAGGAGGATTTCCCCTCCCGGATGGAGGCCTTCTGCTCAGAAAAGCAGCAACTGCCGCTGGCGGTTTTTTACAACTCGTTCGTCACCGAGCACTACGACCCCCGGAAGACCGTCGCCGACGTGTCGGCGCGGGTGTTCGGGCGCCCCGGACTGATGAAAAAAATCACCTACGACGAACGCTTCTTCAAGGATATGGACGACCAGATAGCCTATCTGAAAGCATTGCCCCAGCAACTCATACAGATTTGCAGCTCCATCTACTACAACGGCTACGACCATGTGATGCTCTTTGCTGAACGCCTGGCGCAGTCGTCGGGGAAGCATGTCGTTGCCATGGTGCCCGAGAAGAACAGCATCATTGAGGACTCGCTGGGTTCAAGTATCCTCTATTACACCGACCCCGCCAGCGAGGCGCTGCTCACCTGGCGCGGAAGGGTGGAGGTGTGGCAGGCCGACAGACCCTGCTGCTATTGCCAGACCCGGCAGGTGTATCTGGCTTGTTTGAAGGCCGGCGTGCTCGACATGCTGAAGACATGGTCGGAAGAAGGCCGGAGGGAAGACATCCTCAAGGCCATGGAGGACCCGGGCTGGCTCAATGAGAACTATCGGCAATATGTCTGTTCGAGAAAAGATGTTCCCTATTTGCTGAAATACGCCACTTTCGACGAGCGCCTGATTGTCGATGAGATAGAAACGGAATACGGCAAGGTGACGCACATCAAGGCGGAGAACATGGAAGGCACCAGGTGCATTGAATACAGTTGCCTCAACACTCCCTGGAGAAGAAATACGAAAGAACTGAAACTTACATTGTAAATATATGGAGTTTAGGAGTTCAAGGAGTTTAGGAGTATAGACGATAGTTCTGAAGTGCCTTTCCCCGAGAGGCACTTTTTGACTATTGTGAAGCTCCAACTCGTAAACAACAGAAAAACAAAGAAATAACGACCATGACACTTCAAGAACTGAAATCGATGGTTGCCAACATCAATGCCGCCAACATCCGCGTGGGTGGTTTTTGCGAGGATTATGGCAAATTGCACGATGATTTGCAGCTCCATGTGGACAAGCAGCATCGGAACATTGAGATTGTGAACACCGAGTTTTATGCCGACCTGCCCGTATTCGGCCCGTCGGAGACCAAGGCCCGCATCCTCTCTTTGCCAGAGGCATACGACCGTTACGAAGTGCTGCTCGTGGGATGGGAGAATGCCGATTCGGAAACGCCGTACAGGAAACGTGTTATGAAGGCGGTTCGTCTTGACAACCCCTCCGACATTCAGCATGCCGGCCTCTGCCTATTGGGGCCGGTGTTCCATCGGCCATACGGTGCCGCCATCCTTTTTGCCGATACCCGGCGTCCTTACGGGGGAGAATGGGAACCGTATGTGTATGATGAATTCTGGACCGAAAAAGAGCGCGAGGATTTCATCAAGTCGTATGCCGGCCAAATCGATGAAACGGTGGGAGACCGGGTTATAAGACTGCACCATGAATGATACAAGCCGGCATGCTCAAGGCGTCAGGGGATTTCATCCTTTTTTCTTTGCTTTGGGATGGATAGCGAGCCGGGGGAAAATTGATGAAAAATCTTGACAAAACAAGCCTCTTTTGCGTTGGTTTTGTAAATCGCTGAATATCAATAGTTTGAAAATTGTCCAAAGTTTGACCGCAAATTTCGGGGAGAAAACTTCAAGATTTCTCCTCTCAATCTGCAAGATTTCTCCTTGAAATTTGCAGTCAAACTCTTTTGAGGGTTAAAAAATCCTTGAAAAATCTTGACAAAAGGAAACGCCCCGGCGCCTTTCACTTTTCACTTGCGGACACGATACATCGCGTCCCTATTTTGAGGCGAGAGATGGCGGTAGCCTTTTTCACCTTTTCACTTTTTCACCTTTTCACTTTCCAAATCGTTGGCGGCATTGCTCAAGGATGGGAAGGAGGGTGTCGAGGGTTTCGGCGCGGAGCATGGCAATGCGGGTTGGCCTGAAGTCGGGAATGCCTTTGAAAAGGGGCGTGGCGGCCAGGTGGCGGCGCGTGTGGAGGATGCCGGGGCGCTCGCCGATGCGCTCCACGTTGATGTGCAGCTGCTCGATGAGGATGTCGAGTTTCTCGGAGAAAGTCATCTCGGGCAGCGCCTCGTCGGGGTGGGCGAGGAAATGGTTGATTTCGCTGAACACCCACGGCCTTCCGAAGGTTGCCCTGCCCACCATGACGGCGTCAACGCCGTAGTTTTCAAAGGCTCCGAGGGCCTGGGCGGGTGTGGTGATGTCGCCGTTGCCGATAATGGGGATGGTGATGCGCGGGTTGCGTTTCACCTCGCCGATGAGCGTCCAGTCGGCCTCGCCGGTGTACATCTGCGAGCGTGTGCGCCCGTGGATGGTCAGGGCCTGTATGCCGCAATCCTGCAGTTGTTCGGCCAGGGTGGTGATGATGAGTTGCTCGTGGTTCCATCCCAGACGTGTCTTCACGGTGACAGGCGTTTTCACGGCGTTCACCACGTTGCGCGTGATGTCGAGCAGCAGGGGAATATTCTGCAACATGCCGGCTCCGGCGCCTTTTCCGGCCACCTTCTTCACCGGGCACCCGAAGTTGAGGTCGATGACGTCGGGGTGTGCCTCGGCCTCCACTATTTGTGCGGCCTCCACCATCTGGGGCACGTCGCGCCCGTAGATTTGTATGCCCACGGGGCGTTCCGCGTCGTCTATCTGTAGTTTGCTGACGGTGGTTTTCACCGACCTCACGAGTGCTTCCGCCGACACAAATTCCGTATAGACCATGGCGGCGCCGAAGCGTTTGCAGAGGTGGCGGAAACCGATGTCGGTGACATCTTCCATGGGTGCCAGGAAGACGGGGCGGTGGCCCAGGTCAATGGTTCCTATTTTCATTAAGTACAGGGGTTTTGATGTTTAGTGGAGCCGTTTTTGTTTGCTTACATGTTGTATAGATGATAAGTTCCGCCGGCGAGCGGCCTCACCAGGCCCTTCATTTCAAGCGAGAAGAGCAGTGCCGCAAGGGCGGGCACGGAGATGTTGGCTTTCACGGCGATGGTGTTGAGTTGCAAGTCGTTGGTTTTCTGCAACAGCTCCACCACGGCCCTCTCGTCGTCGGTGAGCTGGGGGAAGAGCTGGCGCTCAATGCCTTTCTCGCGCGTCTTCTGCTTTTCGGCCTCTTCCTGCCATCCCATGGCCGAAGTGAAGTCGTCGGCCGAGGTGATGAGCGCCGCCACGTTGTCGCGGATGAGGTTGTTGCAGCCCTCGCTGTAGGGCGCTCCCACTGCCCCGGGGAAGGCAAACACCTGCCGGCTGTAGCTGTTGGCAATGCGCATGGTGATGAGCCCTCCGCCCTTTGCGGCACTTTCAATGAGGATGGTGGCGTCGGCCATGCCTGCCACGATGCGGTTTCGTTTCACGAAATTCACCTTGTCGGCGCGTGTCTGCGTCATGTATTCCGTAAGTATTCCGCCTTGGTTTATCATTGCCCGCGCCGTTTCGCGATGTTGCGGCGGATAGAGCTCGTCGATGCCGTGAGCCAAAACGCCCACGGTCTGCATGCCCTGGGCCAAAGCCTGCCGGTGCGCGCTGATGTCCACGCCGTAGGCCAGTCCGCTCACGATGATGGCATCGGGGCAGCTCTGCCGCAGTCCGGCCATGAAATTCTTCACCAGGTCGTGCCCGTAGGCCGTGCAATGGCGGGTTCCCACAATGCTCACGATGTGCGTGGCGTTCAGGTCGGCCGTGCCGCGGTAGTAGAGCACCACGGGTGCGTCGGGACAATCCCTCAACCGGGCGGGATAGGCGCTGCTGGCCGGCGTGAGCACCTGCACGCCGTGTTTGTTGGCAAACTCCATTTCGCTCTCGGCGCGCCTGAGGGCATCGCTCCAGTCTTTTAGTGCTGCGGAAAGACGCGGCTGGCAGTTTTCCACGTTGTCTTCCAGGTGGTTGCGGTGCTCATACACCTGCCTGGCATCGCCGAAATGGCGATAGAGCAGCAGCGCGTTGGTGAGGTTGAGGCCGGCCAGGCGCGATAGGGCCATGGCATAGAGGGCGTCGTCGGCATGTACAGGTTGCGGTGTCATGGCTGGCGGTTCAGGTTTTCCATATAATTGTCGAAGGCACGCTCGTAGTCCTCGCTCCTGGCCAGCTTGCCGTTGACCAGGCACACCAGCACCATTTCCCCGCGGAAGCAGAGGGCCTGGTCGCTGGCGCGGAAGATGTCCTGGTGGAACACATATTTGATGCCTTTGCGCTCCAGGGCGAGCTTCGAGATAAATTCGTCGTCGCACCTGAGCGGCACCTTGAATTGCAGGTTCATGCGCGCCACCACGGCATCGGTGCCCCGGCGGTGCATGTCGGCAAAGCTGAGGCCGCAGGCTTTCAGGAAGAGGTGGCGTGTGTGTTCGGCATAGTGCAGGTAGTTGGCGTTGTTCACTATGCCTTCGATGTCGCACTCGTAGTCGCGAACCATCATTCGCGTTTCGTAGATATAATCCATTTGTCGTTGAAATTCATGGCCCCATCATCCCCAATGAGGTGGAGCGGGGCTTTCTGTTTATTCACTTTTCCAAGGGGAAATCAAGGATGCGGCCCTACCTTTTCTTCAGGTATTCAAACCCAATGCGGCAGCGCAGGCAGTCGCGCCGGTCGCAGTACTGGCTTTTCAGTTGTATGAGCGCCTGGCTGCCCCCGGCGGTGGAGACGGTGAGGCCGCATTGTTGCCACATCCGCGTGATGTGGTTGTCCTCGGCCTTCATCTGTTCCAGCAGGTCGAAGGCGCGGTCGCATAGGGCCTCCTTCATGTGGTGGCGCCCGTAGGCGAAGAGCATCGGAATGGCGGTGTTGACAATGAGGAGGTTGACCGACGCATCCGACAACCGCCGCGTGCTCTGACGGGTGGCCCGGCCGAAGGCGTAGTGCGTTTCCCAGTAAGGCGTGGTGGTGGTCTGGAAGAGCTTACGAAGCTCGTCAACCGTGGTACACTCTATCAACTGGCTCAGTCCGGCGCGGCGGTCGTGGTAGAGCATGGTCAGCTGCGACAGCCTGATGTGCGGGAAATTTTGCGGCCTCAGCCTCAGGAATCGCCATTGGGCGGCGTCCATGTGCTGTAGCGAGAACTTGTGGGCCAGGTACTGGTATTCGTTCCTCAGGCGGTTGAAATAGTCATCGGCCAGCATGGCCTCGCGGTGCCGCTCTGCCGCGGCCTCCACGTCGAGCAATCCGGCCTGCCCCATGAAGATGGCCTCCACCTGGAAGGGGTCGTCGCGGTGGTGCACGGCGGCCTGCAGCGGCAATGTCAGCGCCCACGCCTCGAACGCGTCGCCGTTGACGCCGAATCCGAAATTTCGTGCCAGCGTAACGAAATATCCGTCCTCCCACGAGCCGTTGCATCGCTCCACGCGTTGCCTTATCTGCTCGGTCTTTTGCTCCAGGCGCTCCGTTTGCAGGGCGCTAAGCCACGCATGGAGGGTGAGCCGCGGCAATTCGGGAATGAGACGGTGGCACGGCGGATAACGGTCCTCGCGCAGCAGTTCCTCATAGTGGTCAACGACATGTTGCGGCACCTGCACCTCCACCTGTGGCGGCTGGTGGCCCGAGGCGGTGAGCACCGTGGTGTCGGCCTGGCCGCACACATGCAGCACCACGTTGTCGTAGCGCGGGTCCGTCTGGTGCCCATGGGCCTGCCAGTCGCTGGCACGCTGGTGGATTTCCACGTTTCCCACCCACAGCGTGCCGTCGATTTTCACTTTCGCGTTGAAGAAATCGGGACCGGCATGGCGGCGGTTGTACAATCCGGGGTCCACCACCTCCACGGCCCGCCCGTCGGTGGTGGTCAGGCCCGTTGGCGGCAGCAGGCGGTGTTTCCAGCAATAGTGCAGCAGCTGTTCCATGCCACAAAACTACATATTTTTTTTTAATTGGTGAAAAAAGCCGCCGTTTTTTTTGCTTTTTTCCTTCATGTTCCGCCGAATCAACCATTTTTTAGGAGCTGGCGCCTGAAAGATTCGGCTCCCTGTGCCATTCCGAAAAACAATCAAATCTCTCGCTAAATCGCCGGAATCGGTGACAAATCCTTTAAGCGGAAGAAAGATTAAGGAACGGCCTTTTCTTTGCAATACTTGAAGAATTCTTCACCCGTCTTGCAAAGTCCTCGGAACACGATGGAGAACGCGCCATGAACGACCGGCCGTTCCAGCTGAACCCAGTCGCTGACGTCAAACTTAATCCTTACGGGGTATTTGTCATCGTCCACCGTTGTAAGATTCGCTTTTACCACTTTGTAATAGCCTTCAATATGTTGCCCCGGAATAATCGGAGCTATATATCGTATGGCACCGATGTCCCCCGTTTCGGCAATGCCGAGCCGCCCCATGATGATGCTGTTTGCCCGGCCTTCCACAACGGCCTGCATGTCCTTGTTTACGTTTTTGTCGAGGGCAAGAATCATGTAGGCGGCATCTTTCGGCTCATCGGCAGAATAATACAGCCCCTTTTGCGGAATGCTATCGTCGAGGATTTCGGTTGAAGCCTTCCCAATCAGCGACTCAATGAATTTCACCAGCAGTTCTTTGTTTTCCTCATCTTTCGGACGCAAGGGGAAAGCGCCGATATTCACTTCGCCAATCGTCTTGTAGAACTTCGACACCTCAACATCGGCTTTCCGCCCGTCGCCGGGGAACAGGATATAACCGCCGATGACCTCTTTTTTCAGCTCTTTCGACGAGTGCTCCTTGTAGTAGATGGCATCGCGGTATCGGTGCATCTGGTTGATGGCGTCTTCCGGCGGGGTGTCAACGCCGTCCACCCGGCCTTCTATTCTGTACTTGGCATCGAAAAGATAAGTCATCTTCATGTCCTTCTGAAGGTCGCGCTTCGTCAGTTGCAACACGATGTCCGGCTTTTGGGCCACGGTGGGCACAACAAGGTTTTCCATGCCGATGGCATCGTCCTCTTTTTCAGTATGTTTCGGATTATACACCAGTTCGGCAAGTTCCACATTGTCCTTCTTGAACAAAATGCGCGAATGCTCGCCTTTCCCCAGCTCCCAGGTGAAGATGCCGTTCATTTCCATGCGGTTGCGGTGGTCAACATCCTCGGGCTTAATTCCAAGTAAATCTCTCACAATATGGCTGACTTCTATGAAGCACCATATCTCGTACAACGTGGCAATGTCTTTCGATTGTAGGCGGTAGATGCCGTCGTTCAACGAATAGGCACGGCGAAGCAGATTCCATGTCATGTAAACCTGACTGTAGCCCGACGCTCTTTGCAAGACCATGCTTTCCTGGTTCTGCCCTTTATATTTCCCTACGGTGCGGAAGAAAGGGTGGCGTTGTAGGTGTTTCAGCGTGTCGAGCATCGTCTGCATTTCTTCCTTGTATGGGTCGGAAGCGCCCTTCATGGCCTCTATGCGTTTTTTCAAAGCTTCATATTTGCCTGTTATCTGGCCGAGGGCATGCTTCAGGAAGCGGTTTTCCTGCGTGTCGTGGCTCTGCACCTGTTGCTCTACGCGATAGAGATACGACGGTTCACGCCGGTGTTCTGCCAGCTCGTTCTCTATGGAAACAGGTATTCTTGTAAGTTTGTCGGCCCGAAGGAAAACCTCCCTGCCGTGAAGCCGGTGGCGCGGCCTTTCAACGATGCTCTTCACCGCACTCACGAACTTCCGTTGTTCGCCGGCAAAGATGCTCCACCACACGAGTTCCGGCGTCTCGCCATGCGTGTCGGGTGAAAAGCCGTGAAAGGTGCGCTTCATATAAGCGAGCGACAGCATGCGGTACTCGCTTTCTATGTCCTCGATGATTTTTCGCCAATGCTCGTGGTAATTGAGTTTCGTGCTCAGCACGTCGAAGCCAAAGCTGAAATGTCGTAACTCCTGGCCCACGGTGTAGTCTATGAGTATTTCGCTCTTTCCGATGTCGTTGCCGTAATTGATGAACCCTGCCAGCATCCCCCGTCGGAAGCTGAAATGTTCGTTGTCTTCATGAAGGAAGCTGCCGAAACGTGCCCCTTTTACATCATCCTCAAACACCACCCAAATGGGGTAGTCGGCATTGTCGAAGAACACCGCCGGTGCCGTCTCCCCGTGGCCGATGACCAGCCGGTTGCCGTCCTCGCCGATCCGTTCAACCCGTTCTACACCCTCCGACCACGAGTATGTGGAGGTGAGATTTTCTTCACCCACATTCCTCACGGCCTTTTCCCAGATGGCACCGAAGCGGCTGCATTCGATGCTCATGGTGAAGTCCCGGTGTTTCACGGTCAGCAGTTCCATCTTCGATCAGCTCCAGAAACTGGTGTAACCCGATGCCAGACGGTTTTTCATCTCTTCCAATTTGGCAATAGAAACCGACGAATAGGCTGCTCCTGTTCCGTCTTTGTCAAACAGACCTTCGTAGATTGCACACAGCCCGTTTTTTATTTCCGTTTCAAGTCCATTAAGGAAATCCAGGCTTACTTTGGTTTCATCGCCTTCAATGCGTGAAAGAACTTTCATGCTGGTGATTTCGTCAAGGGCACGTGCTATGACGAACCCCTCAGGAATGTCGTTGCCGTCGTTGTCTTTATTGTAAGGCAGGTTGTTCACAACATAGAGCAGCACCTCGTTCCTCGTCCTGTAGGCAATCTTGAACGGCTTGCCTTCCATCCTGTCGTTAATTCTCTGAAGGTAGTCGATGGCGGTGTCGCAGACGCTTTTATAGGCCTCGTACACATCCACGCCTTCAACAGCATTACCAATCAATTCCGCTTTCCCGAGTTTTCCTATCTCCTCATAACGTTGGTTCAATCCGCCGTGAAGGTCAACCTTGTTCATCTCAATAGTCATGGCCCTGTCAAGCACCTTGCGGCTGAACGAGAATGTCGTCTCGTCCATGTTCACGGTGCCCACGACGATAAGGTTTTGCGGAATGCAGATGCCGTCGCTCTGGAACCGTTGCCTTACAGTATCATCGTTAGTCAGCTGTACCATCAGGGGGAAATACCACTTTTCATCGCTCATTTTCAGGATGGGGTCGGTGGTGATAATCCCGTTTTCATCGGCCTTTCTACTTTCTATCACACTCAGATATTCCGCAAAATACTGCTCCACGGGTGCCAGGTTCATTTCGTCAAGGCAAAGGAAATAGGGTACGTCGGGCTCTTCCCACGCCCTCGCCACGAACTTCAGGAAATCCCCGGCCACGAACACCACACCATTGCCATCTTTGTCTGCTCCGATACGACTTACATAACCAATCAGTTCGCTCGAGTCGTGCCAGTTGGGTTTCACCTGCACCATCTCAAAGTTCCTCGGCTTTTGCGCCTCGTATTCTTTAGAACCCTTTTCCCAACAAGCACGTGCCAACTCACGGACAATCCGCGATTTTCCCGTTCCCGAGATACCTGCAAGCAACAAAAACGGCTTTGACTTGATTGCGGTGATGAAAGGGCGATATAAAGAATTAGTATTGTCCACCTCTAAAGTTGATGGCAATTCTTTGCCATCATCATAAGGTACTTGAGTATTACTTACCCAAACATCAAAAACCCCATCATCTGCTTTTTTTATATGAATATCGGAAAAGCCTCCTGCCAAATAGTTTCTAATAGAAAATTTTGCAGTTTTTTCCTCTCCATTAAGTCCTTCATATCTAATATTGTCCAACAAGCCATTAAAATAAAAACGATTGTCTATTTCTCCATTTTTCTTAAGGACATCTTTTCTCGCTTCCCATGTTTGAGTTCGCTTGCTTACTGGTTTCCCATCAATTTTAAAGAAGGCGTTAAGAATAGCCAATTGTTCATAAACAAAGATCTCGCTAAATGGTATTTTTTTATGAATAGAGGAATTGTCATACTTCCGTGGAAGTATAGAAGCAATAAAAAGAATCGCTTTTGTGAGGTTTTCTTTATCAAACCTTACAGTGATGTATTTCCCCGCTTCTTTGAATAATTCATAATGTTCGTTATCAAGAAATAAATCCGTATTTTTTGCATCTCCGGCATTTATTGACCGATAACTCGCATTGGTGTCATTGATGTGTTTTACTATCTCATCCATAAAAATTAATATATTATTCGTTTGCTAATCAAAAAATACAACACGGCATAGATGGTGTTTACACTGACTGCGTTGCCAGCTTGCTTGTACATCGCGCCATCAGCAACTTTTGCCATCCTTGCTTTTTCTGCGAAATCATTTGGAAATCCTTGAAGCATAAAAGCTTCTTTGGGGGTTATCTTGCGAATCGGAAGCCTTGCAAGTTCTTCTTTTGACAATCTTTCAGAAGGTTTATCAATACCATTTGATTTTATAAACAAATCGCTAAAATAGTTGTCTTGACAAGCCCTATGCATCTTGTGCATGGTTGCTGTCAATGGGCGTGCGATTACTTGGTCAATTTCCGATTTAGACTTAAAACCGGCACTTCCATCACTCAACAGAGTTGGCTTAATCTTTTCTGACAAGTAGTATTTTTCGTCTACATGTTTGTCAAGAACATCAATAGTGGAATCATAAAAGTTTAAAGAGCATTTTTTTCTATTAATTCTGCCAAAAGCTTCTTTTACCATGTCAGCAGAAAAATAAAAATCTCCAAATTGCTTTCTTCTCGCAAAGATAATGACTCTATTTCGCTTCTGCGGAAGTCCAAAATCATTAGAGTTGAAAATGCCCATTTTTACCATATATCCCGCATTTTCAAGCTCGTTTCTTATAACAGCAATAGTATTTCCCCCATCATGCTTCATTATGTTCTTAACATTTTCTAAAAGCACATAACGAGGATGGTGGAAATTAATCATGTCCATAATTCGAAAAAACATCTGACCACGTTCTTCTTCGAATCCTTCTTGGCTTCCCATCATGCTGAAAGTTTGGCAAGGAAATCCTCCAGAAAGCAATTCGTATTTCGGAAGGTTTCTCATTGCCTTTTTGTTTTTAACAAAGGCAACTATGTCTCCCAATGCCAGTTCGTCGGTGGTATCAAAGTTCGAATTATAAGTAATTATGGCCTTGCTGTCTATTTCTGAAAACGCAACTGTTTGAATCTCAAAACCTGTATCTTTTGTTATCAAATCCATTGCGCGTCTAAAGCCTCCGACTCCGGCAAATAATTCAATGTGATTCATAGGAATTTCATTATGCCGTCTCCTATAGCTTTTGCAAGTTTCACTGGTACAGCATTACCCACTTGAGCATACCACAAATTCTGAGGACCGGTTATCACATAATCATCGGGAAATGTCTGAATGCGAGCTGCCTCTCTTGGGCTAAGTCCCCTTGCTTCCCAGGGATGTATGTACATGTTACAATCAAACTTCATATGCGAAGTTATTGTTTTGCATATTTGGTTCTCATACAACTTGAAATACTTGTCTTTGAAAATTTCATTCCTTCTCTTGTAAGGCATGATGTCTGCAATTGATTCATGCAAAGAGTTCGCTCCTTGTGGCAACCTTCTATAGATTTCTATGTCACGCTCGTTGTTATATCGATTTTTGTGATTGTATAACTTAGTAATAACCTTGTCTCCGTTAATAAATCGATAAAAATCCGTTAGAGGATAATCAAAATCTCTTTCTGTTAAACCAGAACGAATATCTTCAACCCCGACCTGTCCTTTCTTCATTTTTGCTTCCAAATGTGGAAGGCCGAACAGAGCATCTCGCAAAACGAATGCCGGGCGTTTATATTTGTTTATTTCTTCGAATAATGCTTTAGGCGGAATTCCCAAGCGATTGCCAATCATAATGAATCGTTCCCTATTTTGAGGGACTCCAAAATCTTGAGCTTTAAGAACTGCAAAATCATACTTGTATTCTTCTCCAAGGTATTCTCTGAAATTCTGGATAATTTCGTCTTTTTTGTTCATCATCCCTTTTACATTCTCCATAATGAAGAACTTTGGGCGGACATAGCTTAAGAAGATTAAATACTGTTTGTAAAGTCCATTCCTTGGGTCATCAAGTATTCTTTGACGATTAGCCATTGAAAAGCCTTGACAAGGAGGACCTCCACATACGAGTGTGATGTCAGTAATCATCTCCTTATAATCGTCTAAATGTTGATTGAGCGTTACAATATCACCGATGAAATAATGGTCTTCAGAAAGATTATGGTTGAACTTGTATGTGTTAGCAAAATGTTCAACGATTTCATTTACAAACCACGATGTAAATCCAGCTTGCTCCAATCCCAAACTAAGACCTCCGCAGCCCGCAAATAAATCAACCATCTTAAATTTTATCTTCTTTGACATGAAAAAGCCCTCTCTTCGTTGTCGAAAAGGGGGCGTGGCAGAGATGTGCTTAACCAAGGCTTACGACGGCCCACATCAGACAACAATCTTACTGTCCACGCCCTTATGAGCGCAAACATCCAACTGCTTGTCTGACTGATGTGTTCGCCGAGGTCGTAATTCTGGTTAATCAGTCAACCAAGGATGTCAAAGACGCTATTTTCCTTTACTTCATTATATTTTTAAAAATCTCTTTGTGTGTATTTAGCCATCACAAAAGACTATTGTCCGCAAACACCCCGTGCGAACGGAATTAAAAACTATGGCTAACTACAAAAAGAAAAGCGTGGGTGCTTGCATCTGCCTGTTCATTGTTCGAGGCCTACCACAGCCTTGTTAAATAACAGACAGAGAAACACCCACGTTGGAGCATATAGACACCCGTAAAGTGTGCATTGAGGCTTCGCGAGCCTCGCCGCACACTACGGAGAGCAAATACACACCCCGTGGCAGTCACCCCTGCAATGTCTTTGTTTAACAATTCGATTGTGGTAGTTTCGAACAATCAAAAACAAAGCGTCAGTAACGCCTTCCTATAAAGTAGTGCCTTGCCCATTGGCCGGTCCCTCGCATCGGGAAGCGCATGGCGGGCAAATGCAACAGCAAAGGTACAAATAAATAAGGAAATGAGCAAAGAATTAGAAAAAAGAATTGGTGATAAGAGGTAAAAATGTCTTTTCTAAGTCGGGGGACACACTTGTTTCGGACAATTAGATAATTGCCGGAGCGGTTCCGATGGCTGGAGGCGCGGGCCAGGTTGTGAACAATATGTTCACGGGCGGAGGGTGATTTGTTAAAGAATCTTGAGAAAACATGGGGCGGGAACGCCGGACCGCACTGCCGGAAAGGGGCTGAAGGAAGGGGTGGGCAGAAAAGAAATTGTAAAGATTTTTCAAAAGGATATTAAAGTATGGGAAAGTTTGACCGCAAATCTCGGGGAGAGATTTTGAAGATCGAGGGGAGAAATCTTGAAGATTGAGGAGTGAAATTTGCGGTCAAACTCAAGGATGTTTTGAAGCCACTGATTATCAACGAGTTATAAAAACGCCGGAAAACTGCCCGTTTTGTAAAGATTTTTCAACAAACTTTGCCAGTGTTACACACGAAAAATGATGGCAAAGCGGCTGCTTTGCCAATTTACATATTTTAAGAAATGGGAAGGGCGGCTATTCTCGTCTTTTGAACACGGCGAAGATGTTGTAGCTGATGTTGGTGTCGTAGGTGTCTTCTCCCTCGTACTTTTTCACCCATTTCACCACGCGGACGGTGACCGGCAGGACGATGATTTCATAGATGGTTTTCAGGACCAGTTGCGAGAGCATCATCAGCGGCAGCTCCTCGTTGGGCAGCACGCCGTAGAAGGCCAGCGGGAAAAAGATGACGGAGTCGGCGCCTTCGCCCCACACGGTGCTCATGATGGCCCTCAGGGGGAAGCGCTTGCCGTGGTCGGCAATTTTCATGCGGCTCATGACATAGGCGTTGACGAAACTGCCTGCTATGAACGACACGAAGGAGGCCAGGGCGATGCGCGGCGTCAGTCCGAAGATGGCGTGGAAGCCGGCCTCGTTGTCCCAATAGGGTGCGCCGGGGATGGCATCGGCCAGCGACGCAATGGCCATGAAGAAGAAGTTGGTGAGGAAGCCTGTCCAAATCAATATGCCGGCGCGCCGGTATCCCCATACTTCGCACACCACGTCGTTGACGATGTAGGAGATGGGGAAGATGAGCAGGCCGCCCGTGAGATGGAGCGGCCCGAACACCATTTGCTTGGTTTCCAGGATGTTGGAGGCTATCAGGCACACGGTGAAAACGATGCTGAGTTGCATGAACAGCACCGACACCATGGTCTTTGCTTTCTTTTTGTCGGTCATGTTTTTTGGGAGTTTAGGAGTTTTAGGCGATAGGTGGGGGAGCCCACCCCGGCCCCTCCCGTAAGGAGGGGAGAACGGGTAGCCTTTCGTTTTTTTGCCTTTTCCTCCCACCTTTGGGGGGGATGAGAGGGGGGGCTCACTCTTCCACGTCGCAATGCAGGAACCCCATTTCCTTGGCCTTTTCTTCGCTCATCAGGTAGTAGATGGCCTCGCCCTCGTTGCACAGCTCGCCCTGGCTGTTGGTTATCTCGGCGCTGATATAGGCAAGGTTTCTCACTCGCCGGGATACCTTTGCCCTGATGGTGAGTTCCGGCTCGGTGGTGGGCACGGCCTTTCGGAACTTCACGTTCAGCTGAACGGTGTAGCCGCTTGTCTGAAGTTTTCGTGTGACCACCCATCCGCACACTTCGTCAATGAGCGTGCTGAGGATGCCGCCGTGCATGGTGTTGACCCATCCCTGGTAATGGGTTCCGGGTTGCCACTTGCTTACGATATAGTCGCCGTCCTCATAGAACTCCATGTGGAGGCCGATGGGGTTTTCGGGGCAACAACCGAAACAATGGTATTCCGGATGGTGGAGCCAGGGGTTGATGATTTTCCTCATGTTGTCGTGTGTGAAGAGATTCTTCTTTAAAAAACGATTATTTCAGTTTTGCATTTGCTCTTTTTTTTTGGAGTTCAGGAGTACAGGAGTTTCAGGAGTTCAGACATTTGTTCTGAAGGCTGCCTTATCGACCGTCTTTTTCGAAGTTGGGAGTATTGTCTGTACTCCTGAACTTCTGTAACTCCTGAACTCCATTAACTTGCGCGAAAGTTTAAACCGATGATTTGTCCTTTTAAAGGCTTGTATCTTAATTTGGGGACAAAATTACTTGAATTATTTTTATTTTTTGCGCAATCGTCTTGAAAATCATCGTAAAATATCTTGTACTTTCGTTTTTTTCTTCAAAAAAATCGGGAAATGTGCGGTTTATATTGTAATTTTGCAGCATGGTTGAAAGGCCATCGCCCCGAAGGGCGTGTTTTTTTGATATTTACCCTTACCGATAAAACCAGAGAAAAGGAATGAAGGAACGTATTGCCGTACTACTGCTCGCGCTGGCCTGTTGCGGGCCCCTGGCGGCTCAGGAAGATGCCGACCACAACTTCGAGGTGGGCAAGAACCTTGAGATTTTCAACACCGTGTATCGCAACCTCGACATGCTTTATGTCGATACGCTGGACGCGAAGCGCGTGATTTCCGACGGCATCAACCGCATGATGCAGTCGCTGGACCCCTACACCGTCTATTATGCCGACGCCAACGAGCTGGAGTCGTTCCTCTCGGGGAAATATGCGGGCATTGGTGCGCTCATACGCTATAACCTGAAGATAGGCAACGCGGTGATTGACCAGCCCTACGCCAACACGCCGGCCCAGGAGGCGGGACTGAAGAAGGGCGATGTCATCCTGAGCGTGGACGACTCGACGATGGTGGGCAAGAGCACCTCCTACGTGAGCAGCCACCTTCGCGGCGACGCCGGCACCTCGTTCATGCTGAAAATCCGCCGGCCCTCCACGGGCAAGGTGATGCAGATGAAGATAACGCGCCGGCAGATACAACAGACGCCCACCGTCCCCTACTACGGTCTGCGCCGCGACAGCATCGGATACCTGTTGCTCTCGCAATTCACCGATGGTTGCACACGCGAGGTGCGCCGCGCCTTCATCGAGATGAAGGACAAGGGCATGAAGGCCTTTGTGCTCGACCTTCGCGGCAATGGCGGGGGCAGCGAGGCGGAGGCGGCCAGCCTGGTGAACATGTTCGTGAAAAAAGGCGTCACCGTGGTTGAGAACCGCGGCAAGATGAAGCGCGCCAACCATGCCTACAAGACCACGGTGGAGCCCATCGACACGGTGATGCCCGTGGTGGTGCTCGTTGACGGCAACACGGCCTCGGCGAGCGAGATTACCAGCGGCGCCCTGCAGGACCTCGACCGCGCCGTGGTGGTGGGCACTCGCACCTATGGCAAGGGCTTGGTGCAACTGCCGCTGGACCTGCCATACAATGCGCAGATGAAGCTGACCACCAGCAAATACTACATTCCCAGCGGGCGGTGCATACAGGCCATCAACTACCGCCACGACGGCACTTATACGGAGCACATCCCCGACTCGCTGACGCATGAGTTCCGCACGCTCCACGGCCGTCCGGTGCGCGACGGCGGCGGCATCACGCCCGACATCATCGTGAAGCCCGATTCGCTTCCGAACATTGTCTATTACCTGAGTGCCAGCGGCGTGGACTCCACGGAGGTGATGCACGAATACGAGGTGGATTACATCAGCCGCCACCCCTCTATAGCTCCGGCAGGGACGTTCGAAATCACCGATGCCGACTATGAGGAGTTCCGGCAACGCGTGCTTCAGAGCGGCTTCAAGTATGACCCGGAAAGCGGGAAATACATGGAGAGCCTGAAAAAGGTGATGGAGTTCGAAGGCTACTACGAGGACGCCAAGGCGGAATTTGAGGCCTTGGAGCGCAAGCTCAGCCACAACCTGGAATATGAGCTCGACCGCCACAAGGATATCATCAAGGAAACGCTGGGGGCCGACATCGTGGAGGCCTACCACTATCAGGCGGGTGCGGTGGAATATGCCCTGCGCTTCGACAACCAGATGAAGGAGGCCTGCCGCATCGCCTCCAATCCCGCGGAATACTGGAAGCTGCTCAGGTAACCACGGACTATCACGCGGTTTTGTTTTAACCACGGAAGGACACGGACTATCACGGACTTTTTCCTTTATTTCCGTGTTAGTCCGTGTTCTTCCGTGGTTTAAAAAAATGGTTATTCGGGGGTGGAATTGTCGATGCCCTTTCGGTAGTCGCTGGGCGACACGCCCATGAATTTCTTGAAGACGCGGCTGAAATACTTGGGGTCGCTGAAGCCGGTGCCGTAGCAAGCCTCTGACACGGTGAGCCCCTGCTCGCGCATCATCTGCGCCGCCCGTTCAATGTGATATTTGCGGTAGAAATCGAGCGGCGAAAGGCCGGTCAGCGCCTTCAGCTTGTTGTAGAACAGCGTGCGGCTGAGGCCCAGATGGCGGGCCAGGTCGTCGATGGCCAGGCTCTGGCTGAGGTTCTGCTCCATGTAGTCGCGCAACTGCTGCATCATCTCGCGGTCGGCCTGTTCCAACCGCATGCCCACGCCGCTGTTGTCCTTGGGCAGCTCCAGTTGCGTGGGGTTGTCGATAGGCGGCTGGGGAGCAGGCGTGGATTGGCCGTTTGGGGCGGGAGGCATGGCCTCGGAGTTGCGCATCTGCCACATCTGCCTGTTATACAAGATGGTACGGATGCGCATGAGCAGATATTCCGTGCTGAAAGGCTTCAGAATATAGTCGTCAACGCCCAGTGCAGCCCCCTTCACGCGGTTGTCGATGGACGTCTTTGCCGTCAGCAGCACAATGGGGATATGGCTGGTTTCGGGGTCTGCCTTCAGCGTCTTCACCAGCTGCCAGCCGTCCATGCGCGGCATGGCAATGTCGCTGACAATGAAGTCGGGCTGCAGGCGGCGCGCCAATTCCAGTCCCTCCTGGCCGTCGGCGGCCTGCACCACATGGTATTCTTTTCCTAAAATCTCGCCTACGAAGGCGCGCATGTCGGCATCGTCTTCCACAAGAAGTAGGGTGACGGCTTGGAAATCGGTGGTCGGTGGTTCGGGAATCTGGGTTTCGGTGGTTTGGGTTGTCTTCAGGCGGGTGGCCATTTCGCCGTCGGTGCCGCTCATGGTGTCCACCAGCTCGGCGTTGTGGCGGTCGGCCAGCTCGTCAACGAGTGCGAGCATGCGGTCGGCATTGTTCAGGATGACGTTGAGGTGGCGGCGGCTGTCGCCGGTGAGCGACTCGTCGGCGAGCATCTCGTGCGCCGGACCGCCAATGAGCGTGAGCGGCGTGCGCAATTTGTGGCTGATGTCGGTGTAGTACTCTTGTTTGAGCACGGCGGTCTTCTTCTCAAACTCCACGTTCATGCGCAACCGGTTGATGTGCAGAATGATGCGTATGACGATGAAAGCCAGTGCCGCCAGCAACAGGGCATAGAGCACCTTTGCCCACGGCGTTTCCCAGAAGGTGGGCTTCACGATGATGGTGAACGGCGCCACGTTGTCGGACCATGCGCGGCTGTTGTTGGTGGCCCTGATGACCAGGGTGTAAGTACCGGCGTCGAGGTCGAAGAAACTGATGGTGCGCTCGGTGCCCAGGCGTGTCCAGTGTGAGGCATGGTTGCCAAACTTATAGGCATACTCCACGTTGTCGGTGCCGTCCAGGCCGAGGGCGGCAAACTCCAGCGTGAAGTCGCGTTGTCGGGCATTGAACACCAGCGTGTCGGTAGTCATGGGACATGCCACCGACTCGCCGCGCACACGGAGGCCGGTGAGGCGGATGATGGGCCGTTCGCCGTTCTCCTTCAACTGGTCAAGGCGGATGGCAATGAGGCCGTTCTCGGTGCCCAACAGCGTTTCGCCCGTAGTGAGCGGCACGGGGCTGACGTTTGTAAGAAACTTGTATTCAGGATGCAGCGAGGTGAGGAAATGGGTGGCGTGGGCCGCGTCGGGGAAGCGCGACAGGGCTTCCTTGAACACCACCCACAGGCGGCCGGTGCGGTCGGTGAACACGCGATTGGCCTGGTCCGACGGTGCGCCGTCGGCCATGCTCCAGGAATCGAAACGCAGGTTGTGGTCGAGGAGGTTTCCTGAACGCAGGAAACATAGTCCGGTGTAGGATGTGCAGACAATGATGCCGTGGCCGTCAATCTGGTCCACGCTGGTTATCTCGTTGCTTGACAGGCTTCCGGAATCGTCGGGAATGCGGCGGCTGTGATAGAAGGTGGCACTTTGCGGCGGCTCGTCGGCACTGAAGGTATAGATGCCGTCGGAGGTGCCCAGCACGATGACGTTGCCGGCCTGCGTCATGCTACGGATGCAGTGGTTGCGGTCGCACTCGGGAAAGTTGGAGCAGCGGTTGTTGCGGTTGAGGAAGACAGTGTTCCCGCCCTGCCGTTGCATGAGGTTGAGGCCGCCGGTGTAGGTGCCCACCCAGAGGCGGCCTTTCGAGTCGGTGAGCAGCGAGTAGATGTTGTCGTCGCTCAGCGTGAGGTTGTCGCCGGCCTGGTGGCGGTGGTTGGTAATGGTGAACCGCTGGCCGTCGGGGTGGAGTTCAAAAAGTCCGTCGCCGCGCGACCCCATCCATAATGTGCCGTCGCCCTTCCACTCGGTCATGCAGTAGATGCGCGAGAAGACCGTTTTCTGAGGGCTGACGGTGCCGTTGCGGGTCAGGTAACCGCGCAAGGTGCCGTCCTGGCGGCGCAGGGCCACGCTTCCGTCGTCGTTGGCCTGCCAGATGTTTCCCTGCTTGTCGGCATGCAGCACCTTGATGTTTTCGCCGGCATCCACCATGCGGTAGGGCTTTCGGCTAACGACAATGCGTTGCAAGGTTCCGTTTTCGGTGCCTCCCCATACGACGCCCTGCGCATCGGCGTAGGTTCGCGTCATTTTGTCGTGGGCCACGGTGCCTTTTTGCCCGGTGACGGGGTCGGTCCATGTCAGCACGTTATCGACGATGCGCAGGTCGAAGCCGTCGCGCATGAAGTGCTTGTTGAGCGAGCGGCGGCTGGTGTCGTGGCTGTCATCTATGGGCGGGCCGCTGCCTTTCGGATAGGCCGACATGTGGTCGAGGCTGCCCTCGTGGAGCAGGTAGCGGGTGCCGCCCTCGGTTTCCATCCACACTTGTCCGTTTTCCAGCACGAAGAAGTTGACGATGTTGCCTTTGTCGCCAAACTTCTTGGCAATGCGGGCATTGACGTCGAAGAAGCGAGCCAGTGCAACGTCGAAGAAATAGATGTGGTCGTAGCTGCGCACCCAGAGGTTTCCGCGTGTGTCTTCCTTGACGTGGTCGGTGCGCGAGTTGTCGAGTTCGTTGCCGTCGCCCTGACGTATGCGGTAACTCTTGAAGCGGTATCCGTCGAACCGGTAGAGGCCGCTCCAAGTTGACAGCCACAGGAATCCGCGGCGGTCGGTCAGCATGCTGGTCACCTTGGTGTTGTCCAGCCCGCTGCGCTCGTCAAATGTGGTGATGTCAACCTGCGGCTGCGGCCTTGCCACGGCCCACAGCATGGCCATCACAAAGAGGCAGACGTTCCTCATGGTTGTTGCGGGGTTAGTATGTTGCGGCCCTACGGCTTGTGGCAGAGGGCGGCGCCGATGGCGGTGCAGAACTGTGCATATTGCGGAATGAGGAACCTTACTTTGTAGAGCTCCTCAAGGGGCGGGAAGACCTGGCGGCATTGCGGCAACAGCGTGAGGTTGCCAATGAGCACGAAGTCGCGGATGCCCGTGCCGAGCGATGCCAGATAGGTGGCCGAGCCGATGGTCTGCAAGACGGTGCAGAGGAGTCCGGCGGCAATGTCCTCCAGCGAGGTGTTGCTCTTCACTTTTCCGAAGAGGCTGGCCGTGGCGTCGAGGGGCAGGCCGGGAATGGCCTCGGGGCAGATGTCGCCAATCTGCAGGTCCACGTTTCGAATGTCGCCTTTCTGGGCCATCTGCGACACCTGCTTCATGTCGTCGGTGTTGAAGAGCACCTGCGAGAGGCCTTTCAGCGTGCCGCCGCCGATGCCCATGCCGCCGATGTGGCGGATGTCTTCGCCCTCCACTTTCACAAACGACGTTCCCGTGCCCATGCTCACCACGAGCATGCTGTCGAGCTGGCTTTCGTAGCGCGCGCCGAGGCCGTTGCTCATGAACTCCTCCACCTTGGTGGTGGGAAGGCCGTAGATGGGCTGGTCAACGTATGCTGCGCCCACTCCGGTGAGCATGACATGCTCGACGTCGCCGAGCGACACTTTGTTGTCGAAAAGATATTTGCCAAAGGCCCCGTAGAGCGACGTCACGGGGTCGGTGGCGCGGATGCACTCAGGGGCTGCCACGATGCCGTCGTGCAGTCCGACAATTTTCGTGGTGCTGGTGCCCACGTCGATGCCAATGATAATGCCCATTGCTTTTCTTTTCAGAGGTTTAAATAAAGATAGTCGCCTGCAAAAGTACACTTTTCCCGCCATAACTGCAAACAAAAGCCCATGAAATGCGAGAAAAAACGTGGGTCAGACGGTCATTACGGAAAATTATTCGTATTTTTGCACCATCAACAATATATTTCATGCAACGAAACCCCACACTGACATGAGTAAAAAGTTTTTTGCGCTGGCCCTGTGCCTGGCGCTGGCCCTTCCGGCCTTTTCGCAGAAGAAAGTGAAGAATGCAGCCTCGCCGGTGCTCTTCGAGCATCCCTGGCAGGGGCGGCGCGTGGCCTATTTCGGCGACTCGATTACCGACCCGCGCAATAGCGGATCGAAAACAAAATGGTGGCAGTTCCTGCACGACTGGCTGGGCATAGAGCCCTACGTCTATGCCGTGAGCGGCCGGCAATGGAACGACATTCCCAGGCAGGCCGACCAGTTGCTCGCCGAGCACGGTCAGGACTTCGACGCCATCCTGGTGTTTATTGGCACCAACGACTACAACGCGGCGGTGCCCATCGGCGAGTGGTTCGTGGAAACGGAAGACTCGGTGCTGGCCGCCGTCCACCGCGACAAGGCCATGACGCTGCGCCGCCACCGCCGGCCGTCGATGGACAGCGGCACCTATCGCGGACGCATCAACCGCGCATTGGAATACCTGAAAAGCACGTTCCCCACCAAGCAGATAGTGCTGCTCACGCCCATCCACCGCGCCTTCTTCTACGGCAACGAGAAGAACATTCAGCCCGACGAAGGCTATCAGAACGAATGCCACGAATGGTTCTCCAGCTACGTGGAGAGCGTGAAGCAAGCCGGCAACATCTGGGCGGTGCCCGTCATCGACTTGAACGCTGCCTGCGGCCTTTACCCCTTGCTTCCGCAGCACTTGCAATACAGCCACAACGAGCGCGACTTGCTCCATCCCAACGACGAGGGGAACCGCCGCATGGCACGCACGGTGATGTATCAGCTGGTGGCTCTGCCCTGCGTTTTTGATTAAGGGGAACTTTAGATTTTCTAGAATCTCTAGAAGTTCTAGAATCTCTAGAAGTTCTAGAATCTCTAGATTTTCTAGATTATCTAGAATCTCCAGAATAGCAAGGATAAATTTGGCCTTTCAACCGATTATTCGTACCTTTGCCGCGCCATTTAAAATAATGTACATTTAAAATTATAAAATGATGAAAAGAATTTTCTTTTTCTTGCTAAGCCTCGTCGCACTTCTTCCCGCCAAGGCCGACGAAGGCATGTGGACGCTCTACAACCTGCCGCCGGCAGTCTATGAGCAGATGAAGGCCGAGGGCTTCATGCTGCCCTACAGCGACCTCTACGACAGCCCGCAGGCCATCAAGAACTGCGTGGTGAATTTCTCAGGGTATTGCACCGGCGTAGTGGTGTCGCCCAACGGACTGGTGTTCACCAACCACCATTGCGGCTTTGAGAGCATCCGCTCGCACAGCACGGTGGAGCACGACTACATGCTCAACGGTTTTTGCGCAAAGAGCTACGCCGAGGAGTTGCCCAACGAGAACATGTTCGTGAGCTTCATGCGCTCCCAGCTCGACATCACCGACCGCCTGGAGTGGCTGGCCAAGAAGCAGGGCGTGAACGACGACGACTGGGACGGGCTCATCGACTCGCTTCAGACGGCCATGAACGACAGCGTGAAGCTCATAGACCCCACGCTGACCGTGGAGATTGACGCCTTCTACGAGGGCAACGCCTACTACGCCACCACCTACCAGCGGTTCAACGACCTGCGACTGGTGTTTGCCATTCCCAAGTCGATGGGCAAGTTCGGTGGCGACACCGACAACTGGATGTGGCCGCGCCAGACCTGCGACTTCTCCGTATTCCGCATCTATGCCGACCCGAAGACCAATGGCCCGGCCGATTATTCCGCCGAAAACGTGCCCTATCATCCCCAATCGTGGGCTCCCGTCAGCATGCAGGGCTATAAAGACGGCGACTTCTCAATGACCATCGGCTTCCCCGGCAGCACCTCGCGCTACCTGAGCAGCTTCGGCATCAAGGAGATGCGCAACGCCGAAAACACCACCCGCGTGCAGGTGAGGGGCGTCAAGCAGGCCGTCATGAAAAAACACATGGACGCCTCGGAGGCCGTGCGCATCAAGTACGACTCAAAATACGCCCAGAGCGCCAACTACTGGAAAAACTCCATGGGCATGAACAAGTGCATCGACTCGGTGAACATCATCGGCCTGAAACAGCAGCACGAGGAGCTCATCAAGGCATACCAGGAAAAGACGGGCTTCCTGAAAGGCAAGCTCGACTTCGCCAAGCTGCAGGACCTCTACGCCAGCCGCTATGAGCACATCCGCTCTTTCTACTATTTCTACGAGAGCTTCATACGCACCAACGAGCTGGTGACAAGGGCAATGAGAGCCGTGAACGGCATGCCCCTGCAAGGCCCCGAGGACAACGACAAGAAGCAGTACTTCGAGTTCAAGGACAATAGCGACGAGTGGGACGCCGACCTCGACAAAGAGGTGCTGGCCGTGATGCTGAAGAACTATCGCGAGCACGTGGGAGTGCAGTATCTTCCCGACTTCTACGAAACCATCGACAAGAAGTTCAAGGGCGACTACCAGAAATATGTGGAATATCTCTACAAGAAGTCGGTGCTCATGAAGGGCAAGAAAATCTACCCCGGCAAGAAGTCGTTCCTGAAAGACCCGGGCATGGCCGTCGGCATAGACCTTACCTCGGTCATTGCCACCTTGCAAATGTATCTGGGCGGGTCGATGGCCGAGATTGAGGAGCAGGAGAAAATGCTCTGCGCCGCCAAGCTGCAGATGGAGCAAGACATGCCCCATTATAGCGATGCCAACTTCACCATGCGCCTTTCCTACGGACAAGTGGGTGAATACCTGCTCAACGGCCAGCCATCGGGATACTACACCACCGCCGAGAGCATGGTGGCCAAGATGAAGCAGGCCGACCGCATTGCCGACTACTTCGCCGAGCCGGAGATGCACACATTGCTGGGAGCCAGCGACTTCGGAAAATATACCGACAAGGAAACGGGAAAAATGCAGCTGTGCTTCCTTACCAACAACGACATCACTGGCGGCAACTCCGGCTCGCCCATGTTCGACGGAAAGGGACGGCTCATCGGACTGGCCTTCGACGGCAACTGGGACAGCTTGTCGAGCGACATCTTCTTTGACAAACAGCTGGCACGCTGCATTGGCGTGGACATTCGCTACGTGCTCTTCATGATGGACAAATGGGGACACGCCGACCGGCTGATAAGGGAAATCAATCCCCAATAACTCATCATATCTCCTTGACTCCCATGCCCAAGAAACACCTCCTCCTCACAACGGTGCTGGCCGCCATCACCCTGGCAGCCAGTGCCCAGAAGGTGGTACACCCCGAAGACCGCGAGGTGGACATGGACAATCCCACCTTCGTGCCGACCTTCAAGGTGAGCAAGGTGCTCCACAACGGCGACAGCCTGCAATATGTGGAGCTCAACCCCGTGTATGTATATCCCCAGCCCGAGTTCAAGAACGAGAAGCAACGACAAGCCTACAACCGGCTGGTGTATAACGTCAAGAAGGTGCTGCCCATTGCCAAGGAGGTGAACCAAATCATACTGGAAACCTACGACGTTTTGGAGGGGCTGCCCGACAAGAAGGCCAAGGATGCGCACATGAAGAAACTGGAGCAGGGACTGAAAGAGGAATATGGGCCGAGAATGAAAAAACTGACCTATGCACAGGGCAAGTTGCTCATAAAACTGGTGCACCGCGAGTGCGACTCGTCGGGGTATGAGCTCATCCAGGCTTTCCTCGGCCCCATGCGTGCCGGCTTCTACCAGGCCTTCGCATGGGCCTTCGGCGCCAGCCTCACCAAGAAATACGACGCCGAAAAGACCGACCGGCTCACCGAGCGCGTAGTTAGAATGGTGGAAAGCGGGCAGCTGTAGGGCTTTATCTTAACCACGGATGAACACGGACCGGCGCGGATTTCTTTTTCCGCGCCGGTCTGTGTTCATCCGTTTTTTTCCGTTTTTAGCGGATTTGAGGTGGATAGACAGCAAGGTTTAAATTGGTAAAAAATATTGACAAAATCGCCAATTTTGCGGGTGTTTTGTAAATTGTTGAAAATCAGCAGTTTGAAAAATGCCCGAGGTTTGACGGCAAATTTCAAGGAGAGATTTG
>JAEEGL010114915.1_pt1 | contig 146332 bp, 109 predicted proteins | sample 9134231 | NCBI WGS metagenome assembly JAEEGL01 (sample SAMN16246548, study PRJNA631951) | gut metagenome | biome: gut microbiome; feature: rumen; material: fiber-attached | host: Bos | place: Iran: Karaj | collected 2018-10 | reverse complement strand
GAGGACAAGAACACTCCGGCTGTTTTCGGCAACTATATCGATGTTTACGACATTGCACAAGCAGTGGAAGATGGTGCCACCGTGCGCATCTACTACGAGAGCCGTCTTGCCAAGGTAGAATTGAGCGATGAAGGCCGTCAGTTGGTGGAGGATCTGGACAAGGAACTAGAAACTGACAATATGAACGATGTCCAGAAGGCCAAGGCAAAATGGACGCAGTTGGAAGCGCTGATTGGCAGTCCCAATCGGTTGAGAAGCATTGCCAAAGATATTGTCACGCATTTCGAGGAGCGGCAAAAAGTGTTTGAGGGCAAGGCGATGATTGTGGCAATGAGCCGCCGTATCGCCGCCGAGTTGTACGATGAAATTATCAAACTGCGTCCCGAGTGGCACTCCGATGATTTGTCAAAAGGTGCTATCAAAGTCGTGATGACCTCATCCGCCTCAGATGGACCGAACATTTCTAAGCATCATACCACGAAAGAGCAGCGCAGGGCGTTGGCAGAACGCATGAAAGATCCCGACGATGAGCTGAAAATGGTCATTGTACGCGATATGTGGCTCACCGGTTTCGATGTGCCTTGTCTGCACACGCTCTACATCGACAAACCCATGCAGGGTCACAACCTGATGCAAGCTATCGCCCGCGTGAACCGCGTCTATAAAGACAAACCGGGCGGATTGGTGGTGGATTATTTGGGTATCGCTTCTGATTTGAAAAAGGCCTTGTCGTTCTATTCCGATTCCGGCGGGAAGGGTGACCCAACACAACAACAAGAGCAGGCCGTGGCCTTGATGCAGGAGAAGTTGGAGGTGGTGGAGCAGATGTTCTACGGCTTCGACTACAGACAGTATTTCACTGCCGACACTTCGGGCAAACTCTCTTGGATTCTGAAAGCGGAGGACTTTATCTTGGGCTTGGACGACGGCAAAAAGCGATTCGTCAACGAAGTAACTTCTTTAGGTAAGGCTTTCGCTTTAGCTATTCCGCAAGATGCCGCCATGGATGTGAAGGACGAGGTCGCATTCTTCCAAGCGGTGAAAGCCCGACTTTGCAAGTTCGATCAGTCCAGTTTCGGACAGACAAATGAAGAAGTTGAGACCACCATACGCCAGGTCATTGACAATGCTTTGGTTTCGGAAAAGGTCATCGATTTGTTCGATGCGGCAGGTATCAAAAAACCGGATATTTCCATTCTTTCAGAGGAATTCTTGATGGAATTGAAAGATATGGAACACAAGAATATTGCTTTGGAAGTACTGAAGAAGTTATTGGAGGGTGAAATCAAGTCGCGTTCCAAGTTCAATGTGGTGGAGGGCCGTACATTGATGGAGATGCTAGACAGTTCTATTACCCGTTATCATAACAAAATTATCACCGCAGCTGAAGTCATTGATGAGTTGATTAAACTCAGCAAGACTATTGTGGAGAAGGATCAAGAAGCAGACGTCATGGGATTGACCACCTACGAATACGCCTTCTATTCCGCTGTCGCTGATAATGAAAGCGCTAAAGAGCTGATGGGCAAGGACAAACTCCGAGAGTTAGCCGTCGTATTAACCGAAACCATCCGCAAAAATGCCTCCATTGACTGGACCATCAAAGAAAATGTACGAGCCAAGATGAAAGTAGCGGTGAAACGATTGTTGCGCAAGTATGGTTATCCGCCTGACATGCAACAATTGGCTACGGAAACAGTGTTGAAACAGGCGGAGATGATTGCGGAAGAGATAATAAACAAATAAAGCCCTAATAGAGAGGGCTATTATAAAAAGTCACTTATAAATATTCAGTGTTGGTCAAGGTTTACCCTTTCAGCGCTTCGGCGCCGCTCACAATCTCTATCAGCTCGTTGGTGATGGAGGACTGGCGGGCGTTGTTGTACTTGAGTCGCAGGTCGCGCAAAATCTCCGTGGCGTTGTCCGTGGCCTTGGTCATGGAAATCATGCGGGCGCCGTGCTCCGAAGCAATGGAGTCGCACAAGGTCTTGTAGAGTTGGTTCTTTAAAATCTTGGGAATCAGCTCGGTAAGCACTTCCTCGGGGGATGGCTCGATGATGTAGTCCTGTGTGATCTGACTTTGCTCATCGTTCTGCATGCCGCTGATGGGCAGAAAACCTTCTACCGTGAGCCGTTGGGTGGCGGCATTCAGGAACTGGTTATAGACGATGTCCACTTTGTCGATTTCGTGCTTCAGAAATCCCTGTGTCAGCTGGTCGCAGATGCTGGCGATGGTGGTGAACTCAGGGGCGTCCAGTAACTCATCGTTGTGCTCCATGACAGGGTAGTGCGCATGCAGTTGCTCGTACCCTTTTTTGCCGATGCACACCAGTTTCACATTGCCGGCAGCATGCTGTGCGGCATATTGCTCTTCCACCAAGTGGTTGACCGTCTTGATGATGTTGGCGTTGAACGCACCGCAGAGTCCCTTGTTGGAGGTAATGACCACGATGACCACCTTTTCGGGCGTACGCTGCTCGAACAGAGGCATTTCCTCCATGGAACCGGCCGAGGCCGACAGGTTGTGCAGGATCTCGGTCAGTTTCTCGGAATAGGGACGCAAATACTGGATGGCGGTTTGCGCGCGGCGCAACTTGGCCGCCGACACCAATTTCATAGAACTGGTGATCTTCTGCGTCGATTCTATCGAACTGATGCGGGTTCGTATTTCCTTGAGGTTGCCCATGACTAGTTCTCGAATTTGACGGAAACCTCTTTGCAGGCATCTTGCAGTTTCTGCATGATTTCATCATCAATTTTGCCGGATTTTAAGGTGTCCAGAATATCTTGATGAATCTCATGCATGTGGTGGATGAAAGCGGTTTCAAAGTTGCAGATATTGTTGATTGGGATGTTTTGAAGCAGACCGCGGGCACCGCAGAAGATGATGGCGATTTGCTCTTCCACACGGTAGGGCGTGTATTGCGGTTGTTTCAAAATCTCCACATTGCGCGCGCCCTTGTCAAGCACAAACTGCGTGGCGGCATCCACATCGGAGCCGAACTTTGCGAAGGATTCCATCTCGCGGTACTGCGCCTGGTCGAGTTTCAGCGTGCCGGCCACTTTCTTCATGGACTTGAGTTGCGCGTTGCTACCCACACGCGACACGGAGATACCGACATTGATGGCGGGACGCACACCTGCGTTGAACAGGGAGGTCTCCAGGAATATCTGGCCGTCGGTGATGGAAATCACATTGGTGGGGATGTAGGCGGACACGTCGCCGGCCTGCGTCTCGATGATGGGCAGGGCGGTCAGGGATCCGCCGCCTTTCACGATCGGTTTCAGCACTTCAGGCAGGTCGTTCATCTGGGCGGCAATCTCATCGGACTCGATGATTTTGGCGGCTCTTTCGAGCAGACGGGAGTGCAGGTAGAACACATCGCCGGGGTATGCCTCTCGTCCGGGCGGACGGCGGAGCAGCAGGGAAACCTCACGGTAAGCCACGGCCTGTTTGGAGAGGTCGTCGTAGATGATGAGGGCGCTGCGGCCTGTGTCGCGGAAATACTCACCGATGGCGGCGCCGGCAAACGGGGCGTAGAACTGCATGGCGGCGGCTTCGGAGGCGGTGGCGGTGACCACGATGGTGTAGGGCATGGCGCCACGCTCGGTCAGCGTCTTCACCAATGCGGCGACAGACGAACCTTTCTGGCCCACAGCCACATAGATGCAATATACGGGTTTGCCTTGCTCGTAGAATTCCCGTTGGTTGATGATGGTGTCGATGGCGATGGCGGTCTTGCCGGTCTGGCGGTCGCCGATGATCAACTCACGCTGGCCGCGGCCAATGGGAATCATGGCGTCCACGGCCTTGAGACCGGTTTGGAGCGGTTCTTTCACCGGTTGGCGGAAGATGACGCCCGGGGCCTTGCGCTCGATGGGCATCTCGTACAGCTCGCCCTCGATGGGGCCTTTGCCGTCGATGGGCTCGCCCAGCGTGTTGATGACACGGCCCAGCAACCCTTCACCCACACGGATGGAGGCGATGCGGCCCGTTCGTTTGCAGATGTCCCCTTCGTTGAGCGACTTGGAGTCGCCAAGAAGCACGACACCCACATTGTCCTCCTCCAGGTTGAGCGCGATGCCCGTGACGGTCTCGCCGCCGGCTTGCGTCTCAAAGGTGACCAGCTCGCCGGATTTCACATTCTGCAATCCGTAAACGCGGGCGATGCCGTCACCGACCAGCAAAACGGTGCCGGTTTCGGCCATCTCAGTGCTGAGGTCGAGATGCTGCAGCTGCTGGCGGAGTATGGAGGTTACTTCTGAGGGTTTTATTTCTGACATATTGATGTGTTATTTTTGTATTAAAAACTGACTTGGTAAACATTGTGTGCGAACTCGTGACGCAGCCGGTTGAGCTTGGCGATGATGCTGGCATCCAGATAGAAATCGTCCATCTTGATGCGGAATCCGCCGATGATGTCGGGTTGCACCACCTGCTCAATGTTGATGGTATATTGCGTCTTCCCCGCCAAAAGCGCCCGGATGTTTTCCACTAATTCGGGACTGAGCGGTTGCGCGGAGGTGAGTTTGACCGTTTTGATGTGATGGAATTCGTTGTAATATTTCAGAAATTCCTCGCAGATAGTGGCGAGGGCGGGTTCCCGTTTTTTGCGGATGATGACATCCAAAAACAGGAAGGTCGTCTCGCTGATGGACTGCTGGAACAAATTGGCGAAAATCGTATGTTTTTTCGCTGGCGCAATGACGGGACTGTTGAGCACGGCCTGCATTTCGGCGTTGCCTTTCAGGGTGGATCGGATCAGGGCGAGATCGTTGTTCACTGCCTCTAACTGGTCCTTCTCTTGGGCAAAGTCGAAGAGCGCCTTGGCGTACCGGTTGGATAATTTCGGATTTTTCATCGAGTACTTGTAAAAACCTGCAAAGATACAAAAAAGAAAAGTAGGTTGGGAGTTCTTTTGGGTTTTGAGTAGGGATTAGAATTTGCGGCTGCCGGGTTTTACGAATGGAAGTCCTTGTTTGCAGAGCGGGCATTCGTCGGCTTCCCAACTCTGGATGTTGAGTTTGGTGGCGCTGTAGATGGGGTAGGGGAAGGAACCGTTGCTGCGGTCGGCGAGGCAGGCCACACCGATGACCTCCGCACCGAAGGACTTGAGCACTTCGATGGTTTCCAGGGAGGATTTGCCCGTGGTGACCACATCTTCGGTGATGAGCAGTTTCTGGCCGGGTTTCACCTCGAAACCGCGGCGCAGGCACATCTGGTTGTCCACACGCTCGGTGAAGATGGCGGGAACGCCCAGTTGGCGGCCCAGTTCGTACGCCACGATGATGCCGCCCATGGCGGGTCCGACCACCATGTCAATAGGCAGGTCTTTCACCTGCTCGGTGATCACGGAAATCACGCGCTCGGCACGGTCCGGGTATTGTAAAAGTTTGGCGCATTGGCAGTAACGGTCGCTATGACGGCCGGATGAAAGAAGGAAATGACCTTCCAATAAAGCTTCGGATTGTTTCAGTTCGTCGATTACCATAATGATTTTTTCTAAAAAGTGCGCAAAGATAAAAAAAAACATTATTTTTGCACCTTGAATTTTAAAGAAATTATAAAAAACTAGCAATATGAAATTTATCGTATCCCGTGATGTATTGTATCGCAATTTGAGCGCTATTAGCGGTGTGATGAGCACCAACGCTTCCATGGCCATACTTGACAATGTGCTGATGACCATTGAAGGAACCCAGCTGAAACTCACCGCTTCCGATGCCGAGTCCACCATGACCGCGCTGGTTGAGCTTTCGGATGTGGATGGCGAGGGCTCCGTGGCTGTGCCTGCCAAGATTCTCATCGAGACTTTGAAACTCATTCCGGAAACCCCCATCAATTTCTTCATCAACGAAGAGGAGCGTACCGTGAACTTCAAAGCCGCCAACGGTGATTACGATGCGCCTTGTTTCCCGAGCGATGAGTATCCGCAAATCAATGAGATACAGAATCCCAACTCCTTTGACATCGAGGCCGGCATTCTGCAACGCGCCATCAGCAAGACGATGTTCGCCGCCGGTACCGACGAGTTGCGTCCCAATATGATGGGCGTGCTCTGCGAACTCTCCAGCGAATGCATCACCTTTGTGGCCACCGACGCCCACAAACTGGTGCGTTACCGCAACACCAAGGTTACCGCTGCCGATTTCACCTCTTTCATATTGCCAAAAAAACCGATCGCCCATCTCAAAAATATTTTGTCTGGCGTGAATGAGGATGTGCATGTGGAGTATTCCAAAGAGACCAACCACATTCGCTTCTCTTTCGACAATCTGGTCCTCTACTCTGTGCTTAAAGAGGGTAAATATCCTAACTATGAGGCCGTTATCCCGAAGAATAATCCCAAATCCTTCGTGGTTTCCCGCGATGAGTTCCTGAAATCCATCCGCCGCGTGGGTATTTATTCCAACCAGTCCACCTTCCAGGTGCGCGTTTCCTTGTCTGAGAATACGACCAATATCACCGCTGAGGATATGGATTATTCCAACAAAGCCGCTGAGAACATCGATGGTGAATACACGGGCGAAGCCATGGAGATCGGGTTCAACTCCAAGTTCTTGCGTGAGATGCTGGAGAATATGGACTCCGACCAGATTCGTCTGGAGATGTCCCAACCGAACCACGCCGCTTTGATTCTGCCGGTTGAGGAGTACAGCGAGAATGAGAACCTGCTGATGCTCATCATGCCGGTGATGCTGAATTACTAGCAGTTTTTTTTCATAGAAACACAGGAAGACCGGGTTGTCGCTGCCGCCTTGTGCGGGAGAGGAAAGTCCGGGCAACATAGAGCACCATACTTCCTAACGGGAAGGCGTCGTAAGACGACAGACAGTGCCGCAGAAAATATACCGCCCGCAAGGGTAAGGGTGAAAACGCGAGGTAAGAGCTCACGCCGCCGTCAGTGATGCCGGTGGAGGTAAACCTTATGGGTTGAAAGACCAAATAAACCGAGGCTTGAGGGCTGCTCGTCCAATCTCGGAGGGTAGGTTGATAGAGGCCTGCGGTGACGCAGGTCGTAGATAAATGACAGCCGATTACAGAACCCGGCTTATAGGTTTTCCTGATTCTAACGGACGCATTCGCGTCCGTTTTTTATTCACCATCGCGGTTTGAAGGCGTCGGGGATGTGCTTCACCTCCTCAGGCTGCTGTTCGTTGAGGATGACCGACACGATGTCGAAACGCACCTCCTTGGTGACGCCGAATTTTGTGATGTAAGCCGCCGCCGCACGGATCAGATTGCGCTGTTTTTGCAGGGTGACGAACTCCTCCGGCTCGCCGAATGTGTTGCTTTTCCGTGTTTTCACCTCCACAATGATGAGGAAATCCTCATTGGAGGCGATGATGTCCACCTCCAGATGACCAATTTGCCAATTGCGTTCTAAAATGGTATAACCATTTGATTGTAAATACTCTACGGCCTTTTCTTCGCCGCGATTGCCTTTGACTTGCTTTTCTGTTTTCATAATTTTTTGTTTTTCGTAGTTTAGGTCTGCAAAAGTAGCAATTGTTTTCTTATTCCGACAGCCATTCCAGCGCTTTTTCCAACAATTCATCACGACCTTCGCGGATGCCCTGGACGGTGGGCCAGACATAAATGTCGGGGATGATGCCGACACGCTGCGTCTCCGTGCCGTCTGGGTAATAGATGCCGAGTCCGGAAAAATAGGAGCAGACCCCGCCGGGAAACAGGATTCCCACCACATCGCCATCCGCGCCAGCTGTCGTGTTTCCGATGACGATGCTGTTTGGGAGCGTGCGGTACATCATGGTGCAAAACTCCGCATGGCTTTGTGACTGCTCGCTGATGAGAATGGCGATTTTGCCGTTATATGCCTGCTTGCCTTTTCCGGTATAACCCGGTTTTGTCCAACCAAAAGCACCGGGATTGCTCATATCCGGACAAGTGGCTTTGAAAAATGGTCTTGATTTGTCAGATAAAACACTGTAGAATTTATAGTTGATGCCCTCATTCGGGTATTCCCTCAAATCCAGAATCAGTCCTTTGGTGGTGTGTAAGGTGTCCGCAATCCGTTCCACCCATTCTTTGGTGATATCGTCCATGGATACATATCCGATGCTGTCGCGCAACAATTTGTAGCAGATGCTATCAGTTTTGGTGTTTGCCGGCATTTCTTCAAAGTTATACCGGGTAATTGTGGCTTCTTTCGGGGTTCCATCCGACAGGTATGCGATACTGACGGATGGTTTATAACCATTGCAGATTTCCCATGACATGTTCCGGACTTTGGCGCGATGGTTGGATGCCGAAAAATAGGGTGCCAAGCTGTCAATATAATACGAAACCGGCTTGCCGTCAATGTGGGTGATGATATCCCCGATATGCGGTCCTGTACTGTCGATTTTTTCCGAATCCCAGTAATCAGAAACCACCAAGGTGTCATTTTTCAAGAAACGCACTATGAACGGAGTGCGGTAGTAGTTCAACGCCTGTTTGGAATTCATGGACCACATCACCCCGTGAGTATCGTCTATTTGGGCAATCAGGCGTTTGATAGCTCTCCAATAGGTTGTTTTATCCTCTGCCGAGAGGAAAGAAGAAATATGATTCTTCATCACCGTGTTCCAGTCAGCGTCCGCAAGATACAGGTCCGGGAAGAAATAATACACCATATTCCAATAGCGGTACAGCGCCAGCAATCTGAAGCCGGCATCCGGGTACTCCATCTCATCATAATCGTTCTCGTGCTTGAATTGCGCATTCTTCACCCAAAGGGAGCTATAGGATACATAGTAGTATCCGTTGTTGCGGTTCTGATAGATATTCATCAGCGTTTTGTAGAGCTTTGGCGACAGAGTTTCCGGATTAATCCATGCCAAGTCTGGCTTCAGGAAAGCATTGGAGTCAACGGGAGTTACATTTTTGTTGACAGGAATCTTCCCATAATGTAGAATCCATTTGGCCAGATATGCGTCGCGCTGCTTATTGTCTGTAACCTGCAGGTAACCGGGTAACATCCTGAAGAGTTCGTAATCCCAGTTGTATGCGCCTTTGGAAATGATTGGGTGGTGATACTTCAGAAATCCCCAAACGCGCCCTAAAAGTTCAAGGTTGTCCACCAGTTGCGGGGTCATTTCAGGAAATACTAAGCAAGAGCCGTGGTCAAAAGTCGTGTCTTGGAGTTTATTGGTCTTGTTGGATGGTGTTTGTGCGAAAGAGAGGATCACGCTGAAAACGAGAAGGATGGTGAAGATGATATGTTTTTTCATAATAGTGTTTGATTTTATCGGCAAATTTTTGTTGTATCGACGGCAAAAGTATTGTTTTTTTGCCGATAACGGCAAGAATTATCATTTCCGCTTCTTCGAATATTTCCCCTTCACAATCTCAAACGAGTTCTGTGTCAACTCCTTGAGCAGTTTTGTGTCAATGATTTGCAGGTTGATGCCGACCCAGTATTTTGGGTTGAAGTGGTTGTCGGGGGACTCCACCCCGGTGGTTTCAAGCAGTTCGGCGATGCGCTCGGTCTGACATTTCACCACTACAGTAAGTTCGTTGAGGTCACAGTAGCAGAAGGTGTGGCCGCTGACATAAAACACCAATACGGAATCGCCGCCGGGCATCTTTGCGAAGGGCAGTTTCTCCTCCACCTCGCCTAACGAGAGGCAAAACTCACGGAATTCTTCAATGTTCATCATACTTAGTGTTTTTGTTGAATCACGAGGAACTTTTCCTCTCCGATCAGTGCAATCGGTGGAGATTATAATAGTCTACGCCGATAAAACTATCTCTTTACCAACTTCGTTGTTTCCATTCCCTTAGCCGTTTGAAGCCGGCACAAATACACGCCTGCCGGGAAACGGGCCATATCCAGTTCCTCAAAATGAAGACCTGCCGACTGATTAGAAAAATCTTGCTGCATCACAACGCGTCCCATCATATCCATAATCGTGATGGCAACGGGAGAATCCTCCGTTAATTGATACCGCACCACCGCCTTGTCGCTCACCGGATTGGGATAAACCTGCATGGTTGCAATGTGTGGCTGGTCTTCCACGCCTACACCATCGTCCAATCCCGCATACTCGGCCAGCATGGCCAGATTATACCGCGCCACATCGGCATGATAGGCGTAATTGTTGGAGTCGGCCACATCATGGTCGGTGTGGTAGGAGGTGGAAAAGGTGTATTCTATGGCAAAGACCGCTCGGAATCCATTTTGGTAATAGGCGTAGCTGTCGCTGGCACGGGCGTTGTTGTTCTCACTTGAGGAGGGAATATAGGGGTCGATATCCGTGTATTGTGCGCAGATGTCGGCGGCACGGCTCACCACATCCAGCGAGTTGTCATACCAATGCAGCATCAGTCGCCAATTGCTGTCAGGTTGGAAACTCACCATGTCGTTGTTGATCATAACGGCGATTTTTTCGCCTGTAGCGCTACGCTTCTGAGCATCGTGGTAACTGCCGAAAAGACCGAGTTCTTCCCCGTCGTATGCCATGAAGTGTATATCTCTGTTGAAATGGAGATTGTTCTCATGGCAGATGCGCGCCATTTCCAGCATTACGGCGACCCCGGAGGCATTGTCGTCAGCGCCTGGCGCCATCTCAAGCAATTGCCAAGTCTGATGGTCGTATGAAATGGCATCCAAATGGGCACCTATCAGCACCAACGAATCATCTTTGGCATTGACGGCAGGCAAAATTCCCCTTACATTGTAGAAATCCTGATCATACGCCCCCACAAGCCAGTGCTGTCCTGCTTGGTGGAATGTGTCAATCTTCGCTGTTATACCATAGTTGTTGAGACGGTTTACAATATATTCCGCCACTGCTTGGTTACCGCCCGGGCGCAGGGCAAACCGACTTTGGAAGTTTTGGAGGTCGGTGACTGTCTGTAGCAGACTGTCGGCGTTGATTTGTGGCAATAGCGATTCCAGGTTCATGCTTTTCTGGGCCATAAGGGAACCTGTCCACAGGGCGCTTGAAATCAACAACAGGGAAAAAATCTTTTTCATATTATTCAGGATAATTGCCATTATTCATTAGTTTGGCGACAAAAATAGGATATTTTCTGTTATCTCATCATTTTGTGAATACTTATTTGGATTTTTTATTCTTCCACTCTTTTTTTCAGTTATTTTTGCAACTGAAAACAAGTTGTAGGTGAAAACAATTTATTCTTATGATGACAGAAGCATTTCTACACTATTTGTGGAAGCACAGATTGTTTGATTTTATGAATTTGAAAACAACGGCTGGCGAGCCGCTGCAAATCATTTTCCCTGGTTACCATAATACCGATGCGGGTCCTGATTTCCGGCAGGCCATTGTGCGGATTGGTGCGATGAAATGGGCGGGTGATGTGGAAATCCATATTCGCAGTTCCGATTGGTACAGGCACCACCATCAGGCGGATGAGAAATACTTGTCGGTGGCCTTGCATGTGGTGTATGAGCACGATTGTGAGGTGGAACGCAAAGACGGGGAATACTTTCCCACTTTGGAATTGAAGGACTACATCCCTTTGGAAATGTTCACCCAATACCAGCACTTGGTTTCTTCGCCGCTGCAATTGCCTTGTTTCTCGTATCTTACAGATATGGAGTCGATTCATTTCCGCTCTCTGATGTCGTCGATGGTGATGGAACGCATGCTGCGCAAGCAGGAGGATGTGCTCCGTATGCTTGGGGAGTGCGGAGGCGACTGGAAGGAGACGCTGTTCCGCCTTCTGGCTGCCGGTTTCGGATTCAAGACCAATGTGCCTGCTTTTGAGCTGTTGGCTAAAAGTCTGCCGCTGAAGGTGTTGTCCAAACATGCGGACTCGGAAGCGCAGACCTCCGCGCTTATCTTCGGTCAGGCGGGGATGTTGGAACGCACTGAGGTGGACGACTATTACGATTCGCTGAAATATGAGTACGAATACTTGCGCTATAAATATCAACTGGTGCCTATCGGGGAGCATCATTGGAACTTATTGCGGCTTCGTCCGCCCAACTTCCCGTGTGTGCGCTTGGCGCAATTCGCCGCCTTGATGCACGCTTCACCTGATCTGATGGCGTTTTTTCTGGATTCCCCGTCAGTGTCTTCGCTGAAAAGGGTGTTTTCCGTGAACGCTAACCCTTATTGGGAAACGCATTATCATTTCGGGAAAAGCACTATCTTGAAGCATAGTGCCATATTGGGTGATATGGCTGTCAATTTATTGATTATCAATACGGTGATACCTTTCCTTTTTGCCCATCACCGCTTTTTTGGCAATGAAAACCAGTTGGAGCAGACGCTGGCTTTGTTGGAGGAACTGCCGTTCGAGAACAACAAGCGGACGCGGGAGTTTGCCTATACGCCTTTCCCGCGGCAGAGTGCCATGGATTCGCAGGCCCTGCTGGAGTTGTCGCAGTATTATTGTTCGCCCAAACGGTGTCTGGAGTGTGCCATCGGGGAAAGGATTGTGCGGAAAATTCAAGCATAGGTGGATTTGATATGACGGAAACGAGTGTAAATGTGTATTTTTGCAATGTGAAAATAGTGATTATGAAAAGTTTTTTAATGATTGGGATTGAGTTGCTTGTTTCCGCAGCAGTATTGCTGACATCATGCGGCCATAATGAAACTCAATCCACTGAAATGTTTCCCAATGCGGTGAAAGACATAGACGGCAATGAATATGATGCCGTGCGGATAGGCAAACAGGTGTGGATGGCAGAAAATCTGCGCACCACACGCTATTCGGACGGCACCGAGATACCCTTGGGCAGTAGTTATTATTATTTTAGCACACCCCTTCGATATGCTCCGGGTGATGGTATGAGCGATGAAGAAAACATGGACAATGTGCCTCGTTATGGTTACTTGTACAATTGGACGGCGGTGACACGCGGGAATAGCAGTTGTGCGAATCCGAGCGGGGTGCAAGGCGTTTGTCCAAAGGGATGGCATGTGCCGAGTGATGCCGAGTGGAAGGAACTGACGAACTATATGAAAACACAGTCGGATTTCTGTTCGGGCGGTGTTGGCAAACTGGCCAAGGCGTTGTCAGCCACCTGGGGATGGTATGAGTCGGATACCCGGTATTCACCTGGGAATGATCCGAATACGAATAACGCGACTGGTTTTTCGGCTCTTCCGGCTGGAGACTACTTCGCTGGCCATGGCTGCGAGGATTTTGGCTATAGCGCGTTATTTTGGAGCGCTACTGAGGAAGGTGGAAGTAGCGCGTATGACCGTTGCATTGACTACGACTATGCCAATGTGGATAAGGGAGAACCCGACAAGAGTTTCGGTCTTTCCGTCCGCTGCGTCCGTGATAAGTAGGGACTCGCTTATGAAGTAGGTGTCACTGAATCTGGCGAAAGATCCATTGGGATACGGAATGTGTTGCACACCGCTGCATTATTGATATGATTGCAATAGGATAGGCGATTTTTTCAAAGTTTCCCGATTCTCTCAACAAACCGGTCAATGTCGCCAGCCCCTATGGTGAGCAGCACTTCGGGTTTGTGTGCTTGCAGGTAGGGGAGGAGTTCCTCTTTGCCGAGAACCCGTTTGTTGGGATTGTCTATGAGCGAGAGCAGGTATTCGGAGGTGATGCCGGGGATGGGTTGCTCACGCGCTGGGTAGATGGGCAGCAGAATCACTTCGTCTAATTGCGACAGCACTTCCGCAAACTGTTTGGCAAAGTCGCGGGTGCGACTGTACAGGTGCGGTTGGAAGATGCCACAGATGTGTTTCTCAGGATATATCTTGCGCACAGCGGAGATAAAGGAGTGCATCTCTTCGGGGTGATGCGCGTAGTCGTCGATGTAGATGAAATCCTCGCGGTCCACGATGTAGTCGAAGCGGCGTTTCACACCAGCGAAGGTGCGGAGTTTGTCGGCAATCAGAATGGGAGTTGCGGGTTTCACGCCCGGGTGCTCCGATTTGAACAGCTCGAGCAGGGCGGCTACGGCGGCCGTGGCGTTGAGCACATTATAGAGCCCGTTGGCACGGAGTTGCAGCTGCGGCATGACTCCATCGGGAGTGCGCAGGTCAAAGGTAGCGCAGTTGGGGGCTAAATGTATGTTTTCTGCTTGATAATCAGCGTTTTCACCAACTCCATAAACCAATTTTTGCGGGTGCTCAATCTGGTCGGCGATGGACTCCTCTACCAGCACGGTTTTCGATTGAGTGGCATATTGTTGGAAGGCGGCCACCAGATTGTCGCGCGTTCCGTAGATGTCCAGGTGGTCGGCATCCATGGAGGTGATGATGGCTACGGTGGGGTGCAGGGTGAGGAAGGAGCGGTCGTACTCGTCGGCTTCCGCCACAGCGGCCGCGGGGTTGGCGCCGAGCACCAGGTTGTCGTGGAAATTCTTGGCAATGCCGCCGATGAAGCCGGCGATGCTGACCTCCGGAGCGAGCAGGTGTGCCACCATCGAGGTGGTGGTGGTCTTGCCGTGCGTGCCTGCCACAGCTACCGCCGGCAGTTGTTCGGTAATGTGCCCCAGCACTTGCGAACGCTTGTACAAGGGGATGTTGTTTTCTGTAAAATATTGGAATTCAGCGTTTGTCCGTGGAACTGCGGGCGTGTAAACGGCGAAGTCAATGTCGTGTGGTATCTTGTCCGGATTGTCGTCAAAGTGAATGACAGCTCCCTTTTGGGTAAGCATGTCCGTGATGGGCGATGGGGTGAGGTCATAGCCATAAACCTCGTCGCCTTCGGCCAGGAAATACTGTGCCAGCGCGCTCATGCCGATGCCGCCGATGCCGAGAAAATAGAGTTTTTTATTTGTCATAGATCAGAAATACGGTTCTACGGTTCTTGGCCCTGCCGATGGCGGTGTTGTTGTCGGCGATGGGCTGGCTTTCGCCATAACCCTTGTAACGGAGCCGGTCGGCGGGGATGCCTTTGCTGAGTACATGGTCGTAAACCGCCTTGGCGCGCAGTTCGGAGAGTTTCAGGTTGGCGTCGTCATTGCCGATGTTGTCGGTGTGTCCCTGAATCTCCACTTTCACCGTGGGGTTGTCTTTCAGGAACTCCACAAACAAGGCGATGATGACCTTGGAGGCCTGGGTGAGCGTGTAGGAGTTGGTTTCGTAATAGATGTCGCGGAGGTCGCACACCTTGCCGGTTTCGATGGCCTTCACCTCCGCATCTTTGGTCACCACCGGCGCGTCCATCTGTTCTGGGGTGATGATTTGCGAGTCGTAGGAGTGTCCCTCTTTCTTTACGGTGAGGATAACCGGTTGCGGGTCGTCCTTTTTCACTTCCGTGGCCACAGCGTAATTGCCGCTGTTGGCGTTCACAATGCCCGTGGCGATGACATTGGTGGCGGTGTCCCGAATCTCCACGGTGGCGCCTTCCAGGTCGCCGTCATCGGCGGTCACCTTGCCTTTCACGATCATCATCACATGCGGGCGTGCGGCCTCGTACAACTCGAACTCATAGATGTTCCAGTCGTTGTTGTCGATGTTGTTGGAGGAAAAATAGCCGGTTTTGCCGTCCAGACTGACGAAGAAATCGACCTCGTTGTTTTCAGAATTGATCGGATATCCGATGTTGGTGGGCGCGGTCCAGCGGTTCTTTTCATCCAGTTTGGAAAAGAAGATGTCCTGTCCGCCCATGCCGTCGTGTCCTGAGGAGGAAAAATAGAGCGTTTTGCTGTCGGTGTGCAGGAATGGCGAGCGTTCGTCCTGAGGCGTGTTGATGGTGGGTCCAAGGTTCACGGGCTTGCGCCAGGTGCCGTCGCTGTTGCGTTGCGAGAACCAGATGTCGGCGCCGCCATAGCCGCCCGGACGGTCGGAGGCGAAGAAGAGCACTTTGCCATCGGAACTCAACGATGCCTGCGATTCCCATGAGTCGTTGCGGTTGATGTTGGACCCTAGTGATTTGGGCTCCGTCCATTCGTCATCCACAAATTCCGAGTAGTACAAGTCGTAGTTGTGGTAGCCGTTAGTCGATACCAACTTGGTGAAAATGAGCATGTCGTTGGTGATGTTGATGGTGGGGCTGCCCTCGCTGAGCGCGCGGTTGAAGGGGGAGGGCAGGGGGGTGCCAGCACCAAATCCGCCGCCCTTCTTGTCACTGGAGGTGAAGAACTCCTTGCTTACCTTTTCCCCGTGACTGAACGGTCCCTGGTCCACCACATCCTTGCGCCGGGTGAAATAGAAGTGCTCACCATCGGGAGAGAGCGTGCCCAGGTACTCATCGTCCGAAGTGGAGATGCCAGACACGGGCTTTGGCTCAAAAGGCACGGGATGGTTCAGGATGTTGTCGTAGAAACGGGCTTTCCGGATGAGCAGCTGCGCCTCGCCCAGTTTGGCCGTGTCCTTCGGAGCGGAGAACAATTCGGGGTTGTCCACGATGACGCCCGCAAACTTGATGGCTTCCGCAAAATCCTCGTTGAAGTAGGCGAGCCGCGCGGCATACAGGTTGCAATGCGGCTTGTAGTATGGGCACACATTGTACATCCTGTTGAAGGCCGCCATGGCTTTCTTGTAGTCGGTCTTGTCCTTTGTCTTGGGCTGGTACCGGTTGGCTTCTATGGGGAGGTAGTAACTAATTGCGTAATAATAGTTTACATCCAGATATTCGGGATGTTCAGATAGGATGTCGTCGTAAATCTCCAGAGCTTCCTCTTTTTTTCCGCTTTTCTGGAGATCACGGGCTTTCTTAAATAGTTTTTCCGAACTTTTATCCATGGTCTGCTCGCAAGGATCCTCTTCCTCTTGCGCAAAACCGGGCAGTGCGCAAAAGAGAAGAAAGAGGAAAAGCAGCAGACGGGGTTTCATAAATAGCAGAAAAACAGTTAGTTCTCTTTAATTACGGTCTCACCGGCTTCGATGATTTTGAAGAAGTCGTCGGCTTTGAGGGAGGCGCCGCCAATCAGGCCGCCGTCCACATCCTGCTGGGAGAAGAGTTCGAGCGCGTTCTTGGCGTTGCAGCTGCCGCCATAGAGGATGTAGGTGTTAACCGCCATCTCGGTACCGAATTTCTTCTCGATGAGGGAACGGATGAAGGCCAGCATCTCCTGTGCCTGTGCGGGAGTGGCGGTTTCGCCGGTGCCGATGGCCCAGATGGGTTCGTAGGCGATGATCACACGCTCCATCTGCTCGGGCGTGAGTTGGTAAACGCTCTCTTCCAGTTGTTTTTGTACGATTTCAAAATGCTTGCCCGACTTGCGTTCGTCCAGTGACTCGCCGCAGCACATCACCGGCACGATGTCGTTGGCCAGCAGGCGAAGCATTTTCTTCAATACGATCTCATTCGTTTCACCAAAATATTTTCTTCTTTCAGAGTGGCCTACAATGCAGAAGGACACATCCATGCCGGCCAGCATTTCAGCGGAAACCTCGCCCGTATAGGCGCCGTTCTCGTATTCGCTCACATTCTGCACGCCGGCGTAGAACTGGCTGCCCTCCTCGTTGGCATGGTCGGTCACCAACTCGGCATAAACCAATGGCGGGCAAAGCACAATCTCTGTTTCAAAATTATAATCCGCAAGTTTTTCTTCGATTTCACTGATAAGATCCTCGGCTTCGTCGAAGTTCTTGTTCATTTTCCAGTTTCCAATAACAATTTTAGGTTTCATAATGATATAAGTGTTTTAAATTGATAATCTTATTTTGGAAGGTGTAAAAATCCAACACGGTTGCAAAAATAATAAAAATGACTGGATGTCCAAATTTTGTTTTGTTCAAAAATTCCTTTCACCCTTCACCCCTTGTTCCTCATGCACCCTTTCGCCTATTTTTTGTATCTTTGCCCGCATTTTAAACATGACGATTATGCGATACAAACCACTGCCTTCACAGTTTTACATCCGCAACCGCAAGAATGTGGTGGGCGAGATGGAACGCAACTCCATTGCCGTGCTGGTTTCCCACGACGAGTATCCGCGTTGCGGTGACACGACCCAGCCGTTCCGCCAAAATTCTGATCTGCTGTATCTTTGTGGTATTGACCAGGAGGATACATACTTGACCTTGGCGCCGTGGCACCCCAACCCTGCCTATCGGGAGATTCTGTTCATCAAGAATCCGTCGCCGGAGAAGATCGTCTGGTTCGGGCACCGGTTGAGCAAGCAGCAGGCAGCCGAGTTGAGTGGCGTGCAGACCGTGATGTTTGTGGAGCAGTTTGAGGGTGTGCTCAACGACCTGATGATGCACGCCGAGCATGTGTATCTGCATATTCCGGAGGACCCGCGCATCAAGCCCGACTATCCGACGCACGAGGTGCGTTTCGCCAAGCAGCTCAAAGCCGATTATCCGTTGCACGATTTCCGCCGCCTGGCGCCGATCTTGTATCCGCTGCGCGCGGTGAAGTCGTCGGAGGAACTGGTGGCGATGAAGTATGCGTGCGATATCACGCGCAAGATGTTCGAGAGTGCCTTGAACACTATTGCGCCGGGCCGCTATGAGTATGAGGTGGAGGCCGCCATGACCTATGAGCTCATCCGCAACGGTGGCACCGCGCATTCCTTCGCGCCCATCGTGGCCGCCGGAGCCGACACCTGTATCCTGCATTACATCAAGAATGACAAGATCATGAAGGACGGCGACCTGTTGCTGATGGACTTCGGCGCTGAGTACGCCAACTATGCCGGCGACTGCTCGCGAACGGTGCCCGTGAACGGCAAGTTCACGCCCCGCCAGAAGCAGGTTTACGAAGCGGTTCTTTCCATCTATAAAGAAACCATTCCCAGATTCAAACCCGGCATGACGATTCACAAAATCAATGATTTCGTGTTCAAGCGTATGGACGAGGAACTGATAAAGCTGGGTCTTTATACTTGGGACGATGTGAAGAACCAGGACCCCGATATGCCTTGTTTCAAGAAATACTATATGCACAACACCAGCCATTTCATCGGGTTGGATGTGCATGATGTGGGCCAGCGCGACTGGGTGTTCCAACCGGGTAATGTACTCAGTTGTGAACCAGGTATTTACATTGCTGAGGAAGGCATCGGCGTGCGTATTGAAACCGATGTGGTGGTGGGTGAGAAACCCATCGACCTGCTCGCCGGCACACCTGTGGAAGTGGAAGAAATTGAAAACGCCATGCGTAGAGCGTAGATTCAGAATTTAAAATAAACTCTGAACTTTGAACTCTGAACTTCTGAAAAGCATATTATCCTGCCGCAGTCTCTCCATCGTGGGGATGGCGAAGAATACCGGAAAAACGGTGTGCTTGAATTATGTCCTGGACCAGCTGCGAGCGACCGACAAAGTGATTGCGGTGACCTCCATAGGATTGGACGGGGAGAAGACGGATCAGGTGACGCAGACCGAAAAACCGGAAGTGACCTTGGCGGTGGGCACCTATTTTGTGACCACGGAATACCATTACCGCCAGCGGCAGTTGCTTTCGGAGATTTGCCAGTTGTCGGAGGACACCACCTCGCTGGGGCGGCTGGTGACGGCGCGTGTGTTGCAGGAGGGCAAAGCGATTCTGGCAGGGCCGTCCTCCACTGGGCGCATCCGCACGCTAATTGGCGAGCTGCGGGAGCTGGGCGTTGACCTGACCATTGTGGATGGCGCGCTTTCGCGCAAGAGTCCCGCCTCGCCCGCGGTGACTGACGGATTGATTCTGACTACGGGCGCGGCCATTGCACCGGACTTGAATTCCATAGTGTCCAAAACAAAGTTTGTCTATCAGTTGACGCAACTTTCAGAATATGAGGTGGATAATCGTGATGAACTGATGCAATATGAATCGGGCATCTATGCGTTGGAGGAGGGTGGGGCACACCGTTTGCCCATTGCCTCGTCATTGTTGTTCACGAAATGCAAGGATATCTTGTTCAGCCATGGAAACACCTTGTTTGTCAGCGGTATTGTCACCGACAACATGCTCGACTATCTTCGGATGCAGCCGAATGTGAAGGATATTCAACTGATAGTCAAGGATTTCACAAAGATTTTTGTCACGCCGTTTGTGCTGCAGGGTTTCTTGCAGAAGGGTGGTCGGTTGAGGGTGCTGAAGCGTCCCAACTTGCTGGCGATGTGTATCAACCCCACATCTCCCACCGGGTTCAAGTTGGAGTCGGAGCACTTGCGCGCCGCCTTGCGGCAGGTGGTTGGCGTTCCTGTGTACGATGTGGTGGCGATGTAATGATTTTTTTCTTATTTTTGCAAACCTAAAATTCACAAACCATGTCACCAAAAAAAGAAACCCTAAAAAAAACGAAAACGTCGATTAAGCCAAATCGGAAGTTTAAATATATTAAGATTGTCGAATTAGTAGAAGATCCGTACAATCTTAAGTGATATGAATAGATACTTCCTTGACACACACATAGTGGCTTGGTTGTTAGATAATAATCCGAAATTAGACGAAAACCTGAGGTTTGACATACAATATCCAAGTGGTAACCAGTATGTGACTTCGGAGATTGTTCTTTTGGAGTTGATGCACATTAAGCAGCTCGGTAGAATTAGTGTTGCAGGAACTGCGATCGAATTGATTAATGCGCTGGAATCCATGAATGTCGGATTAGAGTTTATGTCAACAGAAGTCTTTACTGTGTTGGAGCAAATTCCTATTCTTACTATCAATGGCGCTCGGCATACGGATATGATGGACAGGGTGATTATTGCCAGTTGCATAGCAAATAGTGAGGTTCTCATAAGTCATGACATGAAATTCCCACATTACCGACAATTCGGTTTGAGACTGTTGGAGGCGTGATGGCGTCCTGTAAATCCGGACAATAAAAAAACTGAAAATCGTGACGATTTTCAGTTTCTCCTAGTAGCGGGGGCAGGACTCGAACCTGCGACCTCCGGGTTATGAGCCCGACGAGCTACCACTGCTCTACCCCGCAATGTTTACGGCTGCAAAAATACACTTTTTTTTGTTATCCGCAATTATTAAAAAAAATAAATTGAGTCATTGATATTTTTTATATCTTTGCACCCCCAAATTGAAAGAGGCTCTTCAGTTTGGGAATTAAGCAGTTAACCTCATTTATGAATCTTTAAAAACACCTTTTGTCCAGGTAAAAAAGGACAAATTTTAAATGTCAGAAGAATTAATTAATGCTCCTGAAGAAATGGCTGCTCCCGCAGAAAATGCAGCAGAAGTAGTAGAAACCGCAGCAGAAGTTGCAGAAAATGCAGTTGAAACAGTGGCTGAAGAAGTTGCTGAAGCAGCGCCCGCGACAGAATCCAAACCGCGCCCGAAACACGATTTCACCAGCGCCTACGGTTCTATCGAAAACTTTGACTGGGATAAGATTGACGATGATGGCGACAAGTACGCCGCTGACGAGAAGGCAAGACTCGAGGATCTTTATACCAAATCATTCAAATCCGTTGATGAGAACGCCGTTATCATGGGTAAAGTCGTTTCCATCAGCAGCCGCGAGGTGGTGGTCAACATCGGTTTCAAATCCGACGGTGTGATCAACGCTTCCGAACTCCGTTACAACCCGAACCTCAAAATCGGTGACGAGATTGAAGTTTATGTGGAAAGCCAGGAAGACGCCAACGGCCAACTCCAACTCTCCCACAAACGCGCCCTCATCCTCAAATCATGGCAGCGCGTTAATGAGGCTTACGACAATCAGGAAATCATTACCGGTTATGTCAAAGGTAAGACCAAAGGCGGTCTCATCGTTGATGTGTTCGGTATCGAGGCGTTCCTGCCCGGTTCCCAAATCGATGTCAAACCCATCCGCGATTACGATGTGTTTGTTGACAAGACCATGGAGTTCAAGGTGGTCAAGATCAACCACGACTATAAGAATGTGGTGGTTTCCCACAAAGCCCTCATCGAGGCCGAAATCGAAGCCCAGAAGGCAGAGATCATCAGCAAACTCGAAAAAGGCCAGATTCTGGAAGGTACTGTCAAGAACATCACCACTTACGGTGTGTTCATCGACCTGGGTGGCGTTGACGGCTTGATCCACATCACCGACCTCTCTTGGGGCCGTATCTCCAATCCGGAGGAAGTGGTTCAACTCGACCAGAAAATCAATGTCGTTATCCTCGACTTCGACGAAGGCAAGAAAAGAATCGCCCTCGGTCTCAAACAACTCACCCCGCATCCGTGGGATAACCTTGACCCGAACCTCAAGGTGGGTGACAAGGTTAAAGGTAAAGTGGTGGTCATTGCCGACTACGGCGCATTCGTGGAGATTATCCCCGGAGTGGAAGGCCTTATCCATGTTTCCGAAATGTCATGGTCACAGCACCTGCGCACCGCTCACGACTTCCTCAAAGTCGGCGACGAAGTGGAAGCTGTTGTGCTCACCCTCGACCGCGAGGACCGCAAGATGTCTCTCGGCATCAAGCAACTCATCCCGGATCCTTGGGCAGACATCATGACCAAATATCCTGTCGGTTCCAAACACACCGCTACAGTCCGCAACTTCACCAACTTCGGCATCTTCGTTGAGTTGGAAGAGGGTGTTGACGGTTTGATCCATATCTCCGACCTCTCCTGGTCCAAGAAGATCAAACATCCCGCTGAGTTCACCAAGATTGGCGAACCTATCGAAGTGGTGGTTCTCGAAGTGGATACCGAAAACCGTCGTCTCAGCTTAGGACACAAACAACTCGAGGAGAATCCTTGGGATGTGTTCGAGACTGTGTTCACCGTGGGCTCCGTTCACCAGGGTACCATTACCTCTATGAACGACAAGGGCGCTGTAGTTGCCCTTCCTTACGGTATCGAAGGTTTCGCTTTCAACCGCAACCTGATGAAAGAGGACAAGACAACCGCTAAGGTTGACGATGTGCTCGATTTCATGGTGGTTGATTTCTCCAAAGAGTCCAAGAAGATCCACCTGTCTCACACCAAGACATGGCAGGCATCTAAGGACGATGAAGAGAAGCAGAAAGAAGATGAAGCCAGAAAACAGGCCAAAGAGATTGCCAAGATTAACGAGAGCAATGTCGAGAAAGCCACGCTGGGTGACTTGGATGTTCTGCAATCCTTGAAAGAGGATCTTGAGAAAGAAGGCAGATAATCTTTCCCGAAAATAATGAAGGCGCTCTGAACAAGGGCGCCTTTTTTTTTGTATCTTCGCCGCCGAAATTTTTAAAAGATGAAAAAGGTAATTGTCACGATAGTGCTTGCTTTGGCATTGCTGGCTCCGGCGCACGCGCAACGGTTTATCGGATACCTCGCTGCCGGTGCGAACTTCTCCCAAATCGAGGGCGACGATGTGCACGGCTTCTACAAAGTGGGCGTGAACGCCGGCCCCGGTGTCATGCTGCCCCTCGGCCGCAAACAGAACATGTCCATCTCCGCCGAACTCCTCTTCACCCAAAAGGGCTCCCGCTGCAGCTACCGCCGCGACCCCTTTGACACGCTCTTATACGCTCCCTCCATGTATGAGGATGTGAATCGCGCCATCCCCTTTGATTCTACTGTAAAATGCCGAATGTCACTGGATTACATCCAGATTCCGGTTATCTTCCGATATGAGGATATGCGCTCTGGCTGCTTTATCGGCGCCGGTTTCGCCTGGAGCCGACTGGTGCGCGCCAAGGAGATATACAACGGCTTCACCCGCACCACCAGCGTCACTTCCGGCACCTTCAAGACCAGCGACTGGACCTTCCTCGTGGATGCGGGCGTGCGGCTCTATAAGAACCTGTCACTCAATGTGCGCTGGGAATACTCCATGGTGCCCATCCGCAATATGCACTATGTTATTGGCAGATACAATGCGGAAGGCGGTTTTGATGTGAAGGATCAATGGGTGAGCAAAATGCACAACCATGTGCTGACCTGCCGCCTCACCTATTTCATCAATGAGAAATTCACGAGAAATACTAAGACCAAAAGAGACGGGACCCTCATCGGCACTAAATGGGTGCGGGAGATTCCGAATTATGATAAATAGATGTGAGACTTGAGACTTGGGATGTGAGATGTGGGACTTTAGACTTTAGACTTTGATGTAAGATAGATATATATACATACATAATATGAAAGAAAACCGTTTGTTGATATTTGTGCTTGCCCTCTTGGTTGGGGTAATGACATCTTGCGATGACAAAGTGCATCTGGCTGCGGATTACAAGGATATTTCGGTGACCTATGCCTTGCTGAACAAGAACGATTCCATCCACTATTTCAAGATATACAAGGGTTTCCTGACAGAGGACAATGCCGTGGAGGCCGCTTTCGACTGGAACAACATCTACTATCCGGTGGATTCCATTGAGGTTCGTCTGGAAGAGTATTCCGAGGGAGGCACGCTGCTGCGCACGGCTGTGCTGGACACCACCACCAGGGTGCAAAAACAGGACGGCGTCTTCGCCAGTCCCAAACAACTCCTTTATTATTCCACTTGGAAATTGGATCAGGATAATACTTATCGTCTGGTTATCAAGCATTTGGATACGGGTGAGGAAGTGTATGCCACCACACCTATCGTGGGCGACTTCTCCGTTCGTAACCCGCAGCAGACCTGGAATATGAATCTGGAAAAACCTTCCACTATTAAGTTTTATGCCGCTGAGCATGCCGCCGCGTATGATTTATACTTCTATTTTTATTATGTGGAGATAAACAAACACACCGGAAAGATTGAGCATAAAGTGTTGAAAAAGAAACTGAATGCGGACTTTATCCGATCCACCACGACCGGTGAGGTTTCATTTGTGGGGTTTGTTCCCAAATCTTTCTACACCTTCATTGCGCAGAACTTGGAACCCAACGAGGATGTGGACCGCTACATTGATGCTATCGATGGCAAGGCGTATTGTTGTATGCGTTTGCAATTGTGGGCAGCCGACAAGACCTTCCTGACCTATTACAATGTCTCCACACCGGGCAGCAGCATTGTGCAGAACCGTTTGGAATACACCAATTTCGTATCTTCCGACGACAATGCGTATGGCATTCTGGCGTCAAGGAACAGTTGTTACCGCGACCTCCAGTTCAATCCGATGGAGCACAATGAGGACACGCTGGTGAAGGGCACGGCGACAAGGCATCTCGGATTCGGTTATTACCGGAACTCTCCGCTGTTCCCGGTTGAGGAATAGTCCCTATTTGTGGCAGTTGTAACCGGTTTTGGTTAGGAACTGCTGGTGATAGGATACTCTATTGGAGAAATTCTTGAAATCTTTTTTGCTGGCGGGCGACCACACGCACTCGGCGAGGGCGCAGAGTCGCGGCAGCAGCATGTATTCTGCCTGTTCGGGCGTGTTGATGAACTCGCTCCACAGGTTGCATTGTCCGCCTAAAATGAACTTTTCCTGATCTTGGCTCAGCCCTTCGGGCATGGGCTCAAACTCGTACGCTTTCTCCAAGGTGATGAGTCCCGTCATGGCCAGCGGCTCTTTCTCCGGGTCGTTTTGGTAGTAGTTGAAGTAGCAGTGGCTGGTGGGGCAGAGGATGACCTCATTGCCGTGTTTGGCGGCGGTTTTGGCCACATCCAAACCTTGCCAGCACATTACGGCGCACTTGTTTTTCATGTCATCCGACACGATGTCGTCCCACATGATGGCTTTTTTGTCGTATTTTTTCAGATATTGTTCGATTTCATTCATCATCCATTGCTGGAGTTCAGTCTCGTCGGCCAGATGCTTGTCGGCGATGCGCTGCTGGCATTTGGGGCACACTTGCCAGTTGTCGTTGAAGGCCTCATCGCCACCGATGTGGATGTAAGGGTAGGGGAAGAGTTCGGCCACTTCTTTCAGCACATCCTTGTAGAAGGTGAGCACATCGTCGTTGCCGGCGCACATGATGGCCTTCGGCGGCCAGTACGGGCCCACGGCCACGGTGTATGGGTAGTCGTCGCAGGCGTACTGCGGGTAGGTGGCCAGAATGGCGCTGCAGTGACCGGGAATCTCAATCTCCGGGATGATGTCGATATGGCGGGCGGCGGCGTACCGGATGACTTCGCGCACCTGTTCCTTGGTGTAATAGCCGCCGTAGGTGGCCGGTTCGCCAGGCAGCACGGGGTGCAGGGTGTCCCAACTGTTGCGCGCGGGACGCCACGCGCCAATGGAGGTGAGTCCCGGATACTTGTCGATTTGGATGCGCCAGCCATGGTCGTCGGTCAGGTGCCAGTGGAACTTGTTGATCTTGTAGGAAGCCAAAAGGTCAATATAGCGCTTCACGAACTTCACATCAAAGAAGTGGCGCGACACATCGAGGTGCCCGCCGCGGTAGGCGAAACGCGGGTAGTCCTTGATCTTGGCGCAAGGGATGGTGATCTTCTTGCTGTCGGCCAGTTGGTCGGGGTATGCCATCTGCCGCAAGGTCTGGAATCCGTAGAACAGACCTGCTGTGGTATTGGCCTTAACGAGGATGTGACCGCGCTTCACAGTGAGCGTATAACCCTCATTACCAATGTTTTTGTCCTCTTTCCCGTTGAGTTCGAAGAGGATGTAGTTGCGGTGGCTGCTGCTCTTGTCTCCCAAGTTGGGCTTTATCCCGAAGGTGCTGCGGAATATGTCGTTGATGGTCTTGGCCAACTCGGTGTCGTCGCCTTTCAGGTTCTCAAAGCAGAGAAATGTCTCGTCATTCAGCGTGAAACTGCCATGTTTCGGGGTGCATTCCACCGGTTCGGGAATGATGACGATGGGGTTGGACTTGTGGCAGCTGCATGCCAGCAGCGCGCAAAGGGAAATCAGGATCAGAGTGCGGATGTGTCTCATAAAATAGTGTTTTTGTTACGGCTGCGAAGATACAAAAATTGACAAAAGGCGGTTTATAAATATTTCAAATTTAGTGAAAAACAAGATTTTCATTTTGTAATTTTGCATATTCGTAATAACTATAATGCAATATATAGCACGCTTTGGAGTTATTATAGGAAAATTTTTGGTTATGAAAAGAATACTTTTTGTCATTATTGGAATGCTGATGAGCGTGGCCGCCTTCGCGCAGGCCGAAAACGCCAAGTACTATATCGAAGGCGATTACGAGATCACCCGTGGCGACAACAACCAGTTCGTATATACGCTTTCCAACATCACATCTAAAGGCATCACCTTTACCCCGGTGCAGACGATTGTGGGACATGTGGAGGACGACGAGTCCATCTCCTTCTCCTTCGACAAGGCACAGACCGACTACCCCGGCGGTTTTGAGGAGGGCCTTAAATTTTGGAAATGGCAGTACGACGGCAAGGACTACAAGTGGCAGCGCGACAGCGAGGTGAAAGACGCCCAACAGCAGTTCAAGACCGACGGCGTGATGGTGGTGATGCTGATTCTCGACTGCAGCACCTCCCTCGGCGAGGTGAACTTCGCCAAACTGCAGAACGCCGCCATCAAATTCATCGATGTGATGTATAACGCCTCCCCCAACGGAAGCGTGCGCCTCGGCATTATCGGTTTCAACACGATGAGCAATACCGACAAGATGGTGCTGGGTATCCAACCCCTCACCGCCGACACCAAGTCTTCGATGATCCAGTTTATCCACGGCCTTACCTTATATAATAATACATCTTTATATTATGCTATGCATAAAGGTTCGGATATGATTGGGGATTATGTCTCCTCCATGAGTGCGGCCGACCGTGAGAAATACGACTATGCCTGCATGGTGTCCTTCACCGACGGCTATGACAACCACTCCTCCGACGAGCGCATCGGTATCCCTGACAAAGGCCTTGACAATCCGTATTTCCAATATGTCCGCGACAATGTGGTGGACAAACTCATTGGCGGTAAGGAACTGAAGAGTTATGTGATTGCCATCAAAGGCAACGATGTGGCGGAGGATAACAAGTTGTATCAAACGGTTTTCAAAGGACTGGCTTCCGACAGTCCGTTTTTGCTGGAGGACTTTTCCCAGTTGGAAACCCAGTTCGAGAATATGGCCAAGGAGCTGATGAAGCGTTGGCAGAATGTGACCTGCTATGTGCCGGCCGCTTACCGTGGCAAGATCCGCTGGACGCTGGGCAATGGCACAGAGACTCCGCGCGTGGAGCCCAAGAAAGAGACTCCGGCCCCGCCGCCAGCAGAGCCCAAGGCCATAGGACGCACCAAGAAGAACTTCTGGGGTGTGAACGGCGCGGTGGATTTTGAATATGCCTCCGCGATGCAACCCATATTTTATACAGGTTTGGGGTTAGGTTTTGATTTTGCCGTTCCAAGAGGGAATAAAGCCTATGGTGGAATGATTTCCCTTAAATATTGCTTCGGTGGGCCGACACATGTAAATGCTGGTCCGTTGCTTTTGTTCGGCGATTATGAGAATAATACCACATTTATGTTGGGTCTTGGCCTTGATTTGCGTTTTCAAACGGCTTCAATCGAATATATGAAGATTAACGAGAAACTTGAACAAAAATTCAATAAGAGTTGGATGGGTGACAAGTGTGGTGCTGGTGCCACTTTGCGTTTGGGTGCTACCACTATTGTGAAGAATCTTTATTTCTTCACCGACCTTACTCTTGGTGGTTATAAGGCCAAGTACTGGGATCGTAATACGCAGCCTATAATTGAAATCACACCCTCTCCATATCTCTACTTCAATGTTTCACTTAATGTAGGATATAGGTTCTAGAACGAGAATAGACTATACCACGAATGCCGACTGTGCGATGCCGTCGGCGACCCACAGACCGGCTGCTGTAAGACAGAGCCGGTCTTTTTCTATGGTATAGAGCTCCGGAGCCACGACCTTGCGGAAGTGCTCCACCAGTTGCTGTCGGCGCTCCTCGCCGTGGTCGATGGCGATGGTGCGCAGGTCCACGCCTTCGGTGGTGCGCAGGCCTAACAGCAGTTTCTCGTTGTAGTGCTCCTCAAGGGTGAGCGTCTCGCTGCCCTCGCAGCCCTTGCCCTCCTCCATGTTTTGGATGTATTGCTCCAGGTTGGAGGGGTTCCAGTGGCGGGTGTGTCCGTCGAAAGAGTGCGCCGAAGGACCGAGCCCGAGGTAGGGTGTGTGGTGCCAATAGCCGTAGTTGTGCTTCGACTCGAAACCGGGCACGGCGAAGTTGGAAACCTCATATTGGCGCAGGGTGGAGTGGGGGATCATCTCCTGCAGGATGTCGTATTGGTCGGAGGCCAGATCCTCGTCCACCGGCGCGTGGCGTCGGTTCAGAATCTGTTTGTAGAGGATGGAGTTCTCCTCCGGGGTGAGCGCGTAGCAGGAGAGATGTTTTATCGGCATGCGGAAGGCGGTTTGCAGATCCTCCCTCCACTGCTCGTTGCCGCGCTCCGAAACACCATAGATGAGGTCTATGGAGATGTTGTCGAAGCCCGCCGCCACGGCGTTCTCGATGGCTTTTACCGCCTCTTCGGCCGTGTGCCGCCGCCCCATGAAACGCAACACGGGGTCTTGGAACGACTGCACCCCGATGCTCAGACGGTTCACGCCCAAGGCGCGCAAATCGCGGCAGTAATCCGCGGTCAACTGCTCCGGATTACCCTCCAAGGTGAGCTCCTTGACATTGGCGGAATCGAAATTTTCGGAGATTTTCTCCAGAATTCTTCCCAAATCTGCAATTTCCAACTTGCTGGGAGTGCCTCCTCCGAAGTAAATGGTGCGCAGTCCGCCGCCCCGAAAATAATCGCGCCGCAAAGAGATCTCTTTTTCTAATGCGTTTATATACTGTTCTTTGTGATTCGTGTTTGGTACGGAATAGAACCCGCAGTAAACACATTTGCTGCTGCAAAACGGAATGTGAATGTATAGTCCTGACATAGATTTATCTTTATGCTGCAAAAATATAATTTTTCCGATACTGTTTTTTTTTAGTATCTTTGCACCCTGTTTTTTGGATTATTTTTTTTCAACAATTTTAAATATCAAATTTATGGAAAACTTAGTACAGTATGTATGGATCGTTTTAGGCGCATCCATTATCGCGCTGGGTTTCGCGTTCTTCTTCTATCGCAGAATGCTGAAAGAAGATGAAGGTACTCCCACCATGCGTGAAATCGCTTCCCACGTCCGCAAGGGCGCCATGGCTTATTTGAAACAGCAGTACAAAGTGGTTTGCATCGTGTTTGTCATTCTCGCTGTGCTGTTCTTCATCATGTCGCTGTTCGATTTGCAGAACGGTTGGGTATGGTTCGCTTTCCTTACCGGCGGTTTCTTCTCCGGTTTGGCTGGCTTCCTGGGCATGAAAACCGCTACTTACGCCTCCGCGCGTACCGCCAACGGCGCACGCCAGAGCCTCAACAAGGGCTTGCAGGTGGCTTTCCGCAGCGGCGCTGTGATGGGTCTTACCGTTGTCGGCCTCGCCCTCTTGGATGTGTCCGTCTGGTTCCTCATCCTCAACTACTTCATCCCGGAGACCAACCACTTGGTTATCATCACCACCACCATGCTGACCTTCGGTATGGGTGCTTCCACCCAAGCCCTGTTCGCTCGTGTGGGCGGCGGTATCTACACCAAGGCCGCTGATGTGGGCGCTGACCTCGTGGGCAAAACCGAGTTCAACATCCCGGAAGACGACCCGCGCAACCCCGCTACCATCGCTGATAATGTGGGCGACAATGTGGGTGATGTGGCCGGTATGGGTGCTGACCTTTATGAGTCTTACGCCGGTTCTATCCTTTCCACCATGGCTCTCGGCGCCGCCGCTTTCGCCTCTATCGGAGCTGAAATGCAGATGAAATCCATCCTCGCCCCGATGATGATTGCCGCTGTGGGTGTGATCCTCTCCGTGATCGGTATCTTTATCGTTCGTACCAAAGAAGAAGCCAACATGACCCAACTGCTCAAGGCCCTGAGCCGCGGTACCAACACCGCCGCCATCCTCATCGCTGTGGCTACTTTTGCCATCTTCGCGCTCGTGTTCGGTACACAAGACAATATGTGGTGGCATGTGTCCCTCTCTGTGGTGGTAGGTCTTCTCGCCGGTGTCATCATTGGTAAATCCACTGAATATTACACTTCCCAATCCTTCAAACCCACCCAGAAAGTGGCTGAGGCCTCTCAAACGGGTCCCGCTACCGTGATTATCTCCGGTATCGGTTTGGGTATGATTTCCACCGTGATTCCGGTGCTCACCATCGGTATCGCTATTATTCTGGCTTTCTTGTGCGCCAACGGTTTCCAAATCGCCTTCACGCCCGAGAACCTGTCTCTCGGTCTGTATGGTATTGGTATCGCCGCTGTGGGTATGCTCTCCACACTGGGTATCACCCTGGCTACCGACGCTTACGGTCCTATCGCCGACAACGCCGGTGGTAACGCTGAGATGAGCGGTCTGGATCCTGAGGTCCGCAAACGCACCGACGCTCTCGATGCTCTTGGCAACACTACGGCTGCCACGGGTAAGGGCTTCGCTATCGGTTCTGCCGCTCTGACCGCCCTCGCACTGCTCGCCTCTTATGTGGAGGAAATCAAGATGGCCCTTGTGCGTATCGCCGAAGGTGCCAGCAACGGCATGACCCAAGTGGCTGAAGGCGTTGAGAAAACCGCCGAAGAGCTTGCCAGTGCCAACCTGATTGACTTCATGAGCTGGTACAATGTATCTTTGATGAACCCGAAAGTGCTCGTGGGTGTCTTCATCGGCTCCATGATGGCCTTCCTGTTCTGCGGTCTCACCATGAACGCTGTGGGTCGCGCTGCCCAGAAGATGGTGGAAGAGGTTCGTCGCCAGTTCCACGAGATCAAGGGCATCCTCACCGGTGAGGGTACGCCTGACTACGCTCGTTGCGTGGCCATCTCCACGAAGGGTGCACAACACGAGATGCTGCTGCCTTCCATCCTCGCTATCCTGGCCCCGATTCTTACGGGTGTCATCTTGGGCGTGGCTGGTGTGCTCGGTCTGCTCGTGGGTGGCCTCGGCGCCGGTTTCGTGCTGGCTATCTTCATGGCCAACTCCGGTGGCGCTTGGGACAACGCCAAGAAATATGTTGAGGAAGGCAACTTCGGTGGCAAGGGTTCCGACAACCACAAAGCTACCGTCGTGGGCGACACCGTGGGTGACCCGTTCAAGGACACTTCCGGCCCGTCCCTCAACATCCTCATCAAACTGATGAGCATGGTGTCTATCGTAATGGCCGGTCTTACCGTAGCCGTACACCTGCTGTAATCAATTGGTTCACAATAGCGAAACGGTGTGCCTCGGCGCACCGTTTTCGTTTTTTTTGGATAACGATTCTAAAAAGTTCCCCATGCACCCTCTTCACCCATTTCACCCCATGTACCTCCTCATTCTCTGCGCCCTGCTTTTGTGCGGGTGTCGCGGGAAGGGTGGGGTGTGCGCCGAAGAGAAGCATGAGCTGCCGGTGATCTATATCAGCACCGGAGGGGAAATCCCATGGGAGGAGCGGTGCCCCTGCACCATCGGGTATGTGGTGAGTGGCGACTCGTTGAGCCTGCCGGCCCGCATCAAGTGCCGCGGCGGGTTCTCCTCCAAGTATCCCAAGCACTCGTTCGCCCTGAAGTTCGACCAAAAGGTTGCGCTGTGCGGACTGCCCGAAAACAAAAGCTGGGTGCTCAACGCCAGCTATATCGACAAGACTTTCATGCGCCACAAGTTGTGTTATGACCTGTTCCGTATGATGGGTGACTACAACGCGGCCCCGCAGTGCGCCTACGCGCGTGTGTGCGAGAACGGCCATAACCGGGGGCTCTATGTGGTGATGCAGCGGCTGAACCGGCGCTCGTTGCGGATTGGCAAGCAGGACTCCACCGCGCTGATTTTCAAGGAACCGAAAGTGTTTTATCCCGACTCGTTGCTGCCAAGGCGCGACGCCCATGATCCCAACTACCATGGGCAGACCTACCCCGAAGTGGACAAGGCCGGATATGAGGGAAAGGTGATGGACGATTTCCGCCATTTTCTGCTTACGGCCTCCGACAAAGAGTTTGAGGAGAGAATCTGGCAATGGGTGGACAGACGCAACATCATCGACTGGCATCTGTTGATCCTCTTCACCAACGGCGGTGATGGGGTGTTTAAGAACTTCTATCTGTACCGTCGTGGCGAGGGCGAGCCCTTCCGGGTGGCGTTGTGGGACTGCGATCACAGTTTCGGGCGCGACGGCGACAACGAGCTGAATATGCTTACCCGTCCTGCCAACCATTTGAAAAACATTATGTTAAAGCGCCTTTGGGCCAACGACGACTACCGCCGCGCCCTGGCCGAGCGCTATACGGAATTACACCAAAGTGGCATTTTCAGTATAGCCAACATAAAAAAGATGGTGGAGCAAAACGACAATCTCATTCGCTCTGCCATCGACGAGAACGCCCGCCTTTGGGGTTACTCCGGCGAGTTTTATTTTGACGACAACACCTACGAGCAGGAGAAATCGCTGATTTTGGAGTTTGTGCCGATAAGTTTGCGCCACATGGAGGAGGTCTTGCAAACCAAAGTTCCCGCTCAACGCTAATGCGTTTTTGCATTTAAGCAATGATATAGATGTTGACCTTTCATGACAAAAGTGAAGGGTCTTTTTCTTTATTATGTTGCGGCACCTCCGGTGCCGCAAACAAGGACTCCCCTTCTATTTTAGAAGGGGTGCCCGAAGGGCAGGGTAGTAATATGTGAGATTGGCCGACAGGCCATCCTTGTGGAATTTAAGATTTTTGGGGATTTCTTCCTTATTTGGAACCTTCATGCTCATAATTCTCAACAATGAATTTTCTTAAGTCTTCCAACACGATGCCCACATGTTGCAAGACATCGTAGTCCGTCGTTCGGAAAACCCTTAATCCAAGTTCCTCCAAGCAAGCGTCACGCCGTGCGTCATAGTCCATCTTCTCGTTGTGGGAGCCGCCGTCTATTTCCACCACAAGCCCAAGTCTTTTCACATAAAAGTCAACAATGAAGTTTCCGATAACCTTCTGCCTGTCAAAATCCAGCCCGTGGAAGGATTTCCCGTGCACCTGAAGCCAGAAAACGATTTCGGCCAAATTGCCCGCCTTGCGGTTCTTGCGTGCATAACCCTGCAGTTCTTTGTTCACGGGTAGGTTGTGGACGGGACGGTCTTTGATTCCGATGCCGTTGATGATGGTCATTTGTTTACAAGGTATTACGATTTCATATTACTACCCCGGCCTACGGCCACCCCTTCTTAAAAAGAAGGGGAGTTTTAGGGCGTCCGCACTGGCTGTGCGGACAATAGAAATGATGCGCATTTCCGCTCAACGCTAACGCGTCTCGCGGAATGGTGAACCGTATATGGGTAAATAAGAGGAAAAGATTGAGATTCCGCTCGCAAGCGAGCGGAATGGTGCGTCGGCGGGCGAAGAGAGAAAACAAGCGGGCGGCGGCGAGGCCGCCGCCCGCCTGTTCCTTTTTTTAAGCGAGCACTTTGCACCATTCCGCTGCTTTTGGCAGCGGAATCTCCATGCTTTACCCACACATCCCACCATTCCGCTTGTCGCAGACAAGCGGAACCCCCAACATAACCGAGCCCCCCACCATTCCGCTTGTCGCAGACAAGCGGAACCCCCACCGTTCCCCGATAAAAGTTAATCAAGCGGAACCCCCTCAAAACCAACAAATTCCCCCCGTTAACAAATTTTTGTTAACAAAAAATCTCTTTTATTAACAATCAATTCAAAAAAAGTGTATTTTTGCAAAGTCTATAGGTGTAACATTTTTTGTGCTATTCCGTATAGGCAAAATGCTTTGAGCGAAAAGAATATAATGGAAAAGACGAATAGGGTATCTCGTCCTATTTTGCGTTGCCGTTTGTTTACGACGGCCCGAGGAGGTGTGCCCTGTGGCGAAAGTGGGGAGATTTTGAAGAGATAAATAATTAAGTAATAAATATATATAATTAAACAATCAAAAAATGGAAAACACTCTACAAAACAACTCCAAGACGGTTGCCGGTACGGCGGCTGTCGTGAAATTGCAGAAGCGGATGGCGAAAACCCTCCTCTCGTTCTGCATTCTTATCTCCATGGTTTTGGGGATTAATGTGATGGGTTATGCGCAGAGCAGCTCACAACCTGTAACGCAGAAAACCTGCTCCATCGCCAAGGGTGGTGCAGCGGTGAACTTCACCGTGGCGGGCCAGCTGCCCGACAACGCGCGCGTGAGCGCCACCTCGGTGAGCCGCACCCTGCCCAACGGCAAACAGGTGATGGGCGCGTATGACATCACCATTACCAAGGGGCGCAGCACCTGGCAACCCGCCAACGGACAACCCGTGCAGGTGACCATCTCCGACCCCGCCTTCGCCGACGGCACCCCGCTGTCCGTCTATCACGAAGGTGCCAATGGCCTTGAGTTCGTGGCCAATGTGACCGCCACCAACCACACCATCACCTTCCCCGCACAGTCCTTCTCCGTGTATATTGTGGGACAGGAAACGGAAAATGCCCGTTTGAAGGTGAATTTTGTTAAATCAAATGGGACTGAATCCATCTATGTGAAACAAGCCGATTTGCGTACTGATGATCTATTTGAACAAGTAGTGTACGATCCAGGCGCAGGTACTCTGGGTGCCAATGTCCAGTTCCGCGGTTGGACCACGAACGCCAATTATACTGCTGATGATATAAGCACGGGAAAAACTATCCAGGGTGTACGCGACAGCATCCGCGCCAGGTTGACTGCTGGCGTTACCGAAGGTCAAGAGCTTACCTTCTATGCCATGTTGATGAAATCCTATGTGGTGACCTATCTCGATGACCGCGAGTCCACACTTGGGCAACACGAGGTAACCTTCCGTGCCGACGAAACCGTTACCGCTCGTCCATATGAGGTGAATATGTCATATACTCCTAGTGATGTGTCTCATAATTTTGAAGGATGGTTGGTTGCCAGTGGCGGTAGCAATGTCCAGGGCTGGTCTGAAGGTGCCACTTACACCAATGAGTCAGTGATTCAAATTACGGGTGATGTGGTCTTTTCAGTGAATGCTCCCGAGGGCCATTGGTTGGTGTTTAATGAGAATGGAAAGGGAGCCACCTACAATGCCCCACAATTTGTGAAATCAGGGCAAGTTACCGTAAAACCGACCTTGGCTGAGGATGCAAACATGATTCGTAATGGCTACACCTTTGGCGGTTGGTACACCGATGCGGCTTGTACTGCCGGTAATGAGTTTACCTTTGGCGGAACCATTAATGACCGTACTGAGATTTACGCCAAGTGGATAGCCAAAACCACTGCCGGATATACCGTCCTCATTTGGAAAGAGAATCTTGCAGGTGATGGTTATGACTATGTGGATCATGTTAATTTGACAGGATCAGTGGGTAGCGAGGTGAATACTGTGCAGCAAAGAAGCAGTGGAGACGATGCCTATGCTCGAATTAATGGAACTGATTATACTTACACTGGTTTCCATTTGAAAGAGTTTGACTCTCCTGTGACCATTGCTATTGAAGGCAACTCAGTGGTGAATGTCTATTATGACAGAACGACCTATACGCTGACTTTTAATGGGAATCAAAGTTTCTATGTCTATACTGAAGGAACAGGTATTGATTGTGAGTATGGTTATTATAATGGAGAATATATTCGATTATATGAAAATAATGGTACTTGGTATAGAACTAGATCATGGAGTTGGGGGAGTTACAATTATTCGAATCCTTACTATGGAACTCGTTATCGACGTACCTCAACCCAAACTGTTAAAACCATTACAGCAAAATATCAGACATACATTGGAGATAACTTCCCAATAACAGATAACGGTGCTTCTTCAGAATGGAGATGGCAACCCGTAACCCCCAATGATGCTGGTTATGAAAATGTCTTGGTTTATATCGATATAATGCCTGCAGCTAATGTTACCTTTAATTATAGTACTTCAAGTGCTTCTACAAAGTATATGGAATTCTATGTGGAAGCACTACCTGGGCAAACTGCTGATAGAACATGGAACGGTAAATCTTTTGTTAAATTTGGCAATACGATTCCGGCTAAATATAGTTGGTTTACCGAGGACGTGGATTTTCCTGAACTGACAGGTTGCGACAAATACGGTTCTTCCCCTGCATTTGTCAATGGTCAGGCCAATCCTGGTGATGGTGGTACCTTGTATCTTTATTATACGCGTAAGGCATACAAGATTAACTATATGGATGGTATCTATGTGGATGGTAATGGCAACCCAATTACTACGGAAACAAATAGAGGCCAGTTGCAGGAGGTTCAAAATGTAATATACCAAAGCGATATGTCGTCATACAACAAAGGAGGCGATAATTATTATGAACCCACCTATGCTGGTTATGTTCTCGAAGGTTGGTTTATGGATGCGAATTGTACGCAACCCTACACTTTCACCACCATGCCAGAAGGAGGTATCACTTTGTATGCTAAGTGGCGTATAATCCAATACCGTGTATTCCTGCATCCGGAAGCTGGACATGACCTCTCGTTGGATTGGGGTACTGCTAATCAATCTATGGCATTCCGTATCGATTATGGTAAAAGAGTCAGTGCTCCCACCGGTCTGCGTAATGGTTATGAATTTGTGGGTTGGTTTACTGATGCGGCCTATCAACATATTTTCAATGCCGAAGTTTTTTACTTGAACGAGCAGACGGTGACAGCTGATTATGATAAAACCGTGGACATGACCGACTCTATCAATATGTGGGGTGAGTATGTTGACCCTACAACCAACAAGGATGTACCTCGTTTCTGGATTACCAAGAAATTGGATATCTATGCTCAATGGCGTGCCACTGTGGATGGTGCTACCGGTATTCAAGTGGAATATGATGCCAATGGTGGTACAAATCCTCCTACCGACGGTCACTTCTATCAAGATCAGTCCAAGGCCGTAGCAGGAGCCGCCTCCACTGCCCCCACTGGAACGAACCCAAGTAAAGTTTTCTCACATTGGGTGGTTCAACACTGGAATGGTAGTAATTATGAAGATGGTACTCAGATAGTAGATCCAGGTGCCCAGTTCACTGTGAACAGAAGCGATGCCGAAATTGTGATTACGGAATGGGTTAATCCTAATAATGAAACCGATGTTTATACGGTTCCTACTGCACAACAACATGTTACGACACCTCCTGATGCTACACATACCAAGATAAAAACCGCTACTTATACAGTACGGGTGAAAGCTGTGTATAAAGATGTTGAGGAACCCACACCAACCTTTATCACTTGGTTTACAAACGATGGTACAGGTGCCATTGTTCGCGACGATGGTAATGGAAGTGGCCCATATCCCACTTTGGCCATTAACGAGGCCGTGGATATTCCTGCTGCTCCTATCCGCGATTGTTACACCTTTAAAGGATGGTACAAACTCCATCATAATTCCCAAACTGCACCCACATCTTATACTGTGACGGCTCCGAATTTCTTGTATTATAAAGATGGACAATATTACGCAGATGCGTCATACACAAGTGTGGCAACCCAAGTGGCTGCTGATGAGGATAATCCGTGGGAATTCCTTTACGCTGTTTGGGAACAGAATCCCGTAACCGTTACCTTCAATGCCAATGAAGGCACTGGAACCATGGCGGATCAGGATTTCACTTGTGGTACTGCACAAACATTAAATGCCAATCAGTTTACTCGCACGGATTATTGTTTCCAAGGTTGGAACACCAGTGCTACTGCCACTACAGTCCAGTATGCTGATCAAGCTTCGGCTTCCTTTACAGAAAACACAACCCTCTACGCCGTATGGCAAGAGAAACTTAATCCTGACTTCAATTTGGCCGACAGTTATTGCTATGGCGAGAATGTTCCGCTTAGCAATACTTCCCCCAATGGCGTGGCAGGTACTTGGAGCTGCAATGACGCTACAGTAACCGCAATAAATACTACCAATGTGGGTGCGGCTACCTATACCTTTACGCCCAATGATCCCACATGCTCACAACCTTACAGCAAGACAGTTACGGTTAATCCGCAAGCCAGCGCCACCATCGTGGCTGATCCTGCTGAAGTCTGCGAAGGCAAGAGCACGACACTCTCTGTAGCAGAAGCCCAATCTTATAAGTGGAGCACGAACGAAACTACTCAAACAATTACCGTTACTCCTACGGCTACCGCCAACCACTACTCGGTAACCGTTACCGCTGTGGGCGGCTGCCAAACCGTAGGCCAAATCGACGTTACCGTTAATCCTAATCCTACGATTACCAGCGTAACTGCTAATGATGAGAAATGTACCAAACCGGGTAATATTGAAGTTACTGTTTCGGGTGGTACACCAGACTACCAATATATTATAAACGGCACAACTAAAGCGACCACCGCGACTAACAGTTACAACTTCGTAGACTTGGCCGCTAAGCACGATGCTTCTTCCTACGAAGCTTCTGCGGTTACCTATAACATCGAAGTTAAGGACTCCAAAGGATGTTCGGCAACGACTTCGGAAGTCATCAAACTGCATCCGGAGGAAATCACATTGTCCCCGATCAGTATCTCTACCTGTAGCGGTTACAGTTTCAGTTTCAAACCCAGTGCAACTACAGATGAAATTAAATACACTTGGAATGCTCCTGCTATGACCTGCTTGACAGGCGGCACAGCAAATACAACTCCTTCCACCCAGGTGACTGGTACATTGTCACTGGCAGATGGATGCACCAACGGTTCTGCTACCTATACACTTCATCCTACATATGGTGTCTGTACATTACCTGACATTACGGTTGATGTGGACGCCACCCTTGCTGTTCGTCCTCCGGTAACCTTGACATTCACCAATCCTGGAACGGTTTGTGGCAACACGGCTCAAGGAATCACACTTACCGTTGCCAACGCTGTTGAAGGTTCCACATTGAACTGGACATTTGGCGAGGGCAAAACATACGAACAAACCGAGACCAATACCACGACAGGTGCAACCTCACAAACTTTCACCCAAAGTTTCACCATGCCCGACAGTTGTACGACTACGGCCACACTGCATGTGGATTACTTGGATAACGCCGCTTCTCCCGCTTGTAATGCCAGCGGCGGTATGGATGTCGAAATAGGTATCAAGACTTGGACGCTGCCCGATGGAGGTACGGCTAATGTTACTTGCGCAAGCGAAGCCACCAAACCGGCTGACTCAGCACTTCCTACAGTTGTAGACGGCTGTAATAACACGCTTACTCCGACTTATGTAGGTGTTACATCTGATCCTGCGACCATTACTTGTGGTGGAACGGTAACGCATACCTATAGATATAAAGATTGTGCCGGCACAGAGAAAGACTGGACCTACACCTACACGGTGACCGGTCCTGCCGCACCGACCATTTCGTTGGCTTCCGGTACCAGCGCTTCCAATAACTTGGGTTGCAACCCGACTGATTTCCCACAACTCACTGACGAAAACTTTGTGGTTACCGACGCTTGCAACAGCAATGCCAAAGCAACGGTGACCAAGAACCCAGAAACTACTAACAAGTGCGACCACTATCAAACATGGACCGCTACCTATACCAACGCTTGTGGCGTTTCGGCAACTCCTGTTACGGTGACTCAAAACTGGAAAGCCACCACACAACCCACCATCTCAACCGATCTGGCTGCTTTGATTGAGAAAGGTTGCAACTGGAATGGCACAGATGGTGCACCTTCCGCCACTGATTTCACTGTAACTACCGGTGACCTTTGCGCAGAGAATACGGCTGCCACCGTTTCTGGTGCTACCGCGGTTCAAGATGGATGCTTCAAGACTCAGGTGTGGACCGCTTCCTATACGAATACATGTGGCCAATCGGCTTCCAAATCCGTTACCGTGAAATGGCCGTTCGATGAGACGAATCCTACCATTGATAACATCCCTGATCAGAATGCTGAGGCAGCCCTGAACTGCAAATACAAGATTCCGGATTTGTCAACCGTGGCCGTGAATGCCGCCCATGACGGATGCAGCAATCCGACATTTGTAAGTCAAAACCCGACTGCTGGCACTGAGTATGAACAACAGGCTTCAGCCCGTACGATTATCGTAAAGGTGACAGTGCAAGACGCTTGCGGTAATACCGCTGAGAAAAATGTGGGCGTTATCATCCCGGCTAAGATGAGTCTTACCGCTTCGGCTGATCCGGCCACCATCTGTATCAACTCTTCCAGCACACTGACCGCTACTCCGGCCAACAATTCGGGTACGGTTACCTATAATTCCTGGACCCCGAGTGCTACCATCACGGGTTCCGGCGCTACGGTAACAGCCACTCCGACAGCTGTCGACACTACCACATACACGGTAAGCGCCGTTGATGCCAATGGTTGTGACGCTACCGCTACCGTCGATGTGATCGTGAGCGAAGAACTTGAACTCTCCATTACGCCCGCTAAACAGCATATCTGCAATGGTGGCGCTATTACCCCGATCACCATTACCTCCAGCACCTCAGATTTGACCGTTTCCGGTCTGCCTACGGGTGTTGAGAAGTCTGGTACCACCATCAGTGGTACGCCTACCTCCACTACAGCAAACACTTATACCTTCACCGTCACCGCCAACTCCACAACGGCATGTCCTGCCAAGAGCGTGACGGGTACCATTGTAGTTCCGGATCCGATCACCGTTTCCTCAACCGCTTATCCTGCTACCTGTGCCAATGGTGACGGTACTGCTACCGTAAACGCAACTGGTGGCGCCGGTACATTGAAATACTCCTATGCTTTCAAATATCCTGCACAACATCCTGGTAAAGACCTGAGTACTCTTACCACTGCTAATCCTACCGGTTTGGACACCGCTGTCTATGTGGTGACGGTAACCGACTCTGTGGGTTGCTCCAAGACCGCTGAATTCACAGTGGGTGTGGAGAGCAACTTCGAAGTTTCCGTTTCCTCTGATCCTGTAGTGGTCTGCTCCGGCGGTTCCTTCTCCATTGTGCCTACCGTTATTCCGAGCACGCTGACAGGTACCACCTACACATGGGGTGCTCCTGAACAAGTTCCTGCTGGCTCCGTTACCGGTACATCTGCTCAAACTTCTCCTTCGGATGACATTCATGGTGAGAACCTTGTCAATACCACCGATCAAGTGGCTACGCTGACCTACACGGTGCAACCTGCTAACGGTATCTGTACCGCCACTCCGGTTCAGGTTCAGGTTGAGGTGAGCGTCTCCTTCTACCCGCAAGTGCAAATCACAGCTCCTGACTATACGGTTTGTCCGAATGTGGGCAACCAAAAATTGGAGGCCACCTTTGCCAATGTGATGACATCCACGGATACGGTTATCTGGCAGTTCAACGGCGGCTCACAGATAGTGCATTACGATTCTGTTTCCACCACCGACAATAAGGACAACTACACGGTGAGTGTTCCTTCCAACAATTGCAACACCTTCTACACCTATACCGTTTCCTACAAAGACAACCACGGTTGTAAGAACAGTAAAACCGGTAAAGTGACAGTCGAGTTGGCTGACAACATCTCTATTACCGGAGGCACTAATGAGAAGACAGTGGAATGCGTTTCCGCCGCTCAAGTGAAACCGCATGAGCTCTCTCCGAGCGTAATGCCGACCGTGACCGACGCTTGTGGTCAAGATATTTCTGCAGACTACACCTTGACCGCCGTGCCGGAGGCTGTGGAATGCCAAGGCGATATGGCTTACACTTATACCTATGAAGATTGTGACAATCATACCAAGACTTGGACCTTCACCTATCATGTGGTGCGCACCACCGCTCCTCATCAAGAGGGTACAGTTTCTGCTAATGGCCAAGTTGAATGTGTGGCCGCCGCAGTTCCACCTACCACATTGCCTAAGGTGGTGGATGTTTGCGGTAAAGTGTTGAATGATCCAACAATGGTTAAGGAAGAACTCATAACCAATTGTTCAGGTTCTGTCACCTACACCTACACCTATAAGGATTGTGCGAATAAAACTTTTGAATGGCAATATGTATATCAGGTTGAACCCACCACACCTCCTACGGTGAACGCAACGGGTATTGAGAACAAGAAGACAGTGGAATGTCTCTCCGATGCTACAGCACCGACCACCATCCCGACTGCCACATCCAAGTGTGACGAAGCGCTTGCAGGCGTATTGACCAGCACTACGGATGTTCCGAACCCGATTGCTTGTGAGGGTACGCGCACCTATACTTACACTTATACCGATTGTGCCGGCAAGACAGCCACTTGGGATTATGTTTATACGATCACCAAGAAAGACTTCACCATGCCAGATAATGATGGTACAACAGTCGCTTGTATTGCTCAGGCAACACAACCCACGCCTCCTACCGTAAAAGACAACTGCAACGGTAATCTTACCGTTACCGGTCCGGTTGAGGGCGGCACATACGACGGTTGCGAAGGCACCAAGACCTACACTTGGACCTACAAGGATTGTTCCAACAAATTCTCACACGACTGGGTTTACACCTACACGATCGAGCGTGAGGACTTCACTGCTCCGACCCCTGCTGGCACAACGGTGGCTTGCATCTCGGAGGCTGTCGCACCGCACACCCTTACGGGCGTGATGCCAACCGTGAAGGACAATTGTGGTAATACATTGTCTCCGAAGACACAGCCGTCCACTTATGAAATCCCGACAACCGGTGGTTATGATGGCTGCTCTGGCGATGTGACCTACACCTACACTTATGAGGATTGTGAAGGCAACTCACACGACTGGGTATATACCTACACCATCAGTGCTCCGGCTGCTCCTACCGTAAGCGGCTGGCCGAGCAACCAGACGGGTATCAACTCCTGCTATGCCGGCAGACCTGATTTCCCGGCTGATGCTGATGTGTTGGCTTACTATACTGCTGCCTGCAGCAAAACAATGTCGGTGAAAGAACCGTCCACGGATAATGTCACCAGCGGTGACGATTGCGGTTGGTCCATTACACGCGAATATGTGCTTACCGATGGTTGCACTACCGTGAAACCCACTATCACCTACAGCGGTTCCGACCAAACGAAACCGGCTATCGCTACGGGTTATCCTGCAGCAGTTCCTGCAAGCGTGACCAATTGTGTGTTCACCTATCCTGACCTTCGCGATACTGTCCGCAAGTATTCTACCGACAATTGTACGGCGAAAGAACAACTTGCCATTACGCAAAATCCTGCACAGGGTACTGGCATTACGCCGAGCGCTACCGCCCAGACCTTGCCTGTTACCATTACGGTGAAAGACCAATGCGAAAATGATTCTGTCATCACCATCAATGTGACCGTTCCCGCAACTATGGATATGACCATCACCGACTACGCAAGTGTGTGCTACGGTACGGATGACGGTTACATCAAGTATAGCATTGTGGGCGGCGAACCCGATTATGCGGTAACCTTGGCTGGTCCTACCGCAAAAACGGCCACCCAAACCGCAGCTGGCAATTATACCCTCAACGGGTTGGCTGACGGCGCTTACACCTTGACGGTGAAAGATGCAAACGGTTGCGAAGTTTCCGCTAACGCTACTATCGAGCAAATCCAGAGCACGCTGACCATTACGGCCAACAGCAACTCCTGGACATACGACGGTAATGCCCATAGCGATCCTGGCTTCACTGTGACCTTCGGTACAGAAACTCACACGGTCGCTTCCGGCAATACCGTGACATTGAATAATAACGATGTCATTTCCAATATTTCCATTACCGGTTCTATCACCAATGTGACGGAAAGCCCAGTTGCCAATGTTGTGGGCACGGGTATCACCATTACCCGCGGTACGGATGATGTGACCTGCTACTATAACCTCAAGACGGTTAATGGTCAACTGAACATCACGAACAGTACTGCCTTGACACTTACATGTGAGGATAAGAACAAGGAATATGACGGCACTGCCCTTTCTTACACCGCCACTCCTTCCGTAACAACGGGAACCACCGTTTCCTATAGTACGGATGGCGGGACAACATGGAGCACGACCGTTCCGAGCATCACCAATGTGAGCGAAAGCCCGCTGATCGTGAATGTGAAAGCCGAAAACAGCAACTATGCTACGGCCACCTGCAATTTCACGCTGACCATCACTCCGAAACCGTTGACCATTACCGTGAACGACACGAAAGTGTATGACGGTACCGTATTGGTTTCCGGTCTTGCTAAGGCAACGGCTACGGGCTTGGTTGATGGCGACGCTCTGACTGCCGGTGAAGTGACCACAAACGAAAAGAATGTGGGTACCTACACCTATAACAGCACCGCTACCATCTCCGTGCCATTTGCTACCACCAAGGGTATTGGCAACTACGATGTTACCTATACCACCTCTCAAATCATCACCAAAGCTACGCTTACTTTGGTTTCTGCTGATTTGAGCAAAGAATATGACGGTATTGCATTGGTGAATGGTACTACCCCGTTGGCCACCGAGACTGGCTGGATTACCGGCGAAGGCGCTACATACACCTTCACAGGCAGCCAGCTTGACAAGGGCACCAGCCCGAACAGTTTCAACATCGTGCCGAATACGAATACCGATTTGAACAACTATGATATCCAAAAGACCGAAGGTACACTTGAGGTCTTGAAGAATACTACGGTGATCACCCTGACAGCCAATAGCAATGAGAAATTCTATGATGGCACACCGTTGGTTGATCCGGGTTACTCCTACAATACCAGTTTGTTGGCCGCCAGCGATACCATCGTGGCTGTTGTGCAAGGTACTCGTACCCATGTGGGCACTACTCCCAATGTCATCACAGAATATCATGCTTATCGTGGCATGAAGGGTGGCGCAAAAGCCATAGAGGATGTTACCGACAACTACACTATCACTCCGGTTAATGGTACTCTCGAGGTTAAGAAACAGAAAGTGACCATTACGGCTGCCAGCGCCGACTACACCTATGATGGTGCGGTTCATACCAATCCTGCTTATAGTGTAACCGGTCTTGTTAGTCCGGATGCCATTACGGCGGTTACATCGGGTTCCATCCAGTTCCCGAACCAAAGCCCGCAAGACAATGTGATCGCTTCCTACGAGTTCACTACGGGTGATCCCAATGACTACGATGTAGAAACCGTTAAGGGCACTTTGACCATGGCTTGCACTCCTGTAACCTTGGCTATCACCGCTGACAGTTACAGCGAGAAGTATGACGGCAATGCCCATACGATGAACAGTTATCAGTTGGTGGTTGACGGTGGCACCCCGATCAATGTGACGGGCGCAACGCACACCTTCTCTAACGGCGATGTGCTGACCGTGAACATCAACGGCAGCATTACACATGTGGCTGAAAGCGATGTTACCAACGAAATCACCAGCTATACAATCATGCACGGCACGACCGATATGATGACGGAAGGTTGTTACACCGTACAGACCACGAACGGAAAACTTACCGTTACCTGCCGCAACATCACGCTCACTTCCGGTGATGCCAGCAAGACCTACGACGGCACTCCGTTGTCTAAGGAAACAGTAGAAGTTACCGGTGACGGATTCGTTTCTGGCGAAGGCGCTACATACAGCAACTTCAACTCTATTACGAATGTAAGTGAAAATGCCGCTAACAACAACACCTTCGATTATACATTCAACACGGGTACCACCGCAACGGATTACTGCGTAACACCTGTTTATGGTACGCTGACCATCAATCCGCTGAAGAATGTGGAGGTTGTGGTTACCGAGCATTCTGCCGAGTACGACTATGACGGAACGGCCAAGACGGTGACCGGTTACGATCTGACAAGTATCAGCTCTCCGTTGTACACCGCTGCCGACTTCACCTTCGTAGGACCTCAAGCTGACTCTACAGTTACTGAAACTGAAGTGGGTCATTATCCTATGGGTATTGTGGCTGCTGATTTCCAGAACAACAACACCAACTTCGAAGATGTCATCTTCACCGTTGTGGATGGTTTCTTGGATATCTATCCGGAGATTATTATCCCGGCCACTTACGATGTTATTCCGGTTACCTGTTACGGTGATGGCGATGGTGCTGTTTCCATCCCGGTTACCGGTGGCAAGCCCGGCAATCCTCAATACACTTATAATGTTACTGGACCTGCTAACTACACCGGCTCTACCAACTCTCCGTTGGTGCTCACGAACCTGGCTCCTGGTACATACAGTGTTACCATTTCCGACGCTCTCGGATATGAAAAATATACCAGCTTCGAGATTACGCAACCCGACAAGTTGGTGGCTACCATCACGGTACCGACCTCTTGCCCGAACCAGCCGACCTATCCGGTAAGCGCAACGGTTACGGGTGGCAACGGTGGTAACACCTACGCATGGTCCGGTGACGCTACGGATGCCAATGCTGCCAGCACAACAGTGGCTATGCAAGGCACCAACGATTGCGGTCATGAATACACCGTAACCGTTAATGTTACCGACTCTAAGAATTGTAAAGCTACCGACACCAAGAAGTTCACGGTGGTTGACAATGAGGATCCTGACTTCACCGTTCCGGCTGATGTTACCATCTGTCGCGCCGCTGACGGCTCATTCGACGCCAGTGTGTCCATTACCGGTGAACCTGATCCGACTACCTACAGCGACAACTGTACATCAAATGCTTCTGACTTTGTGATGACTGTTGTTAACAGAGACACGCTGCCTACCAGCGATCTGGCTACCCGCATCTTGACTCGCGAGTGGACATTGACCGACCTCTGCAACAACTCCACCACTAAGGAACAGAAGATCTACATCAACCCGACAGTTGTGATGGATACTCCTGCTGACCAGACCATCTGTGACGGCGAGGATATAGCTCCTGTGACCTTCACCACGACAGTTGCCGATGGTACGATGTCCTACGATTGGACCAGTAGCAATACGACCACCATTACAGGTCTTGCAGCAGCTGGCAATGGTGACATCCCAGCCACGACACTGGTCAATACGCAAACCACAGCCCAAACGACCACCATTACGGTGACGCCGACCTACACGAACAATGGTAAGGACTGCGTTGGCGAACCTGTGACCTTCACCATCACGGTGAAACCGTCCGCTACCGGTATGAATAACCTGACCGCTTACATCAAATGTAATGGTGACGCGTTCACCGCTACTCCTACGGGCGCCAAGATCCCGGCTGGCACACAGTACACTTGGACGGTGACTCCGAACACGAATGTGACGGGCTATAGCGATCAGACCACTCCGGTTGACGCTCCTATCAGCCAGAACCTGACTAACAACAGCAATGCATTGCAGACCGTGGTTTACAATGTCACTCCGGTGACCGACGGTTGTGACGGTGAAACATTCACCATCAGCGTGGATGTTGAACCGACTCCGGTACTCACACTGAATTGTCCTGCTGATGTCAACAAGCAACTGAACTTCGGTGAGTGCGAAGCAGAGGTTACGCCTACTGAACTGGGTGAACCTACTTGGACACATTCATTGGGTTGGACGGCTATCACCATCACCAACGATGCTCCTGCCGACAATATGTATCCTGAAGGTGACAATATCGTGACCTGGACTATGGAAGACGAGTGCGGTAACAAGGCCACCTGTCAGCAACATGTGATTGTGACCTTCCCGCCGTGTCCGGATGCTGTGGATAAAGATGGTAATGTTTACCATAGTGTCCATATCGACTGCGACTGCTGGACAGTGCGCAACCTTGAGTCCCTCACATATCCGGATTATGCTACCAATCACACTACAGCTCATCCGAATGCTGGTGCTGCTATTCCTGGCGTGTACAACTACACCTCTTCTGAGTATCCGAACACCAATGAGAATGTGACCAACTTCGGTCGCCTGTACGATTGGCCGTCTGTGGTCAATGGAGGAGCCCTCAATGATTACGGTCATGTACAAGGTATCTGTCCGGATGGTTGGTATGTGCCTACTGCCGCTCAATACGACGCATTGAACGCTCATGGCGCTGACGCTCTCAAAGACAGCCGCTTCTGGTTGGATGGTGGTGGTAGCAACACCACGGGCTTCAGCTCACTGCCTGGCGGTTACTATGACGGTTCTATCCAAAAATACTTGAACCTCATGGGTGAGGATTACTACTGGTCCACCACCTTGGAAGGCGGTGTTCCTACTCCGTCCGCATCTTCAATGAGATACAATTGCGAATCCTTGATTGACGCCGATGTGCGCGAAGGCCTTGGCTACAGCGTGAGATGCGTTAAGGAAAGAGAATAATCCAATAGCGAACGCTATAAATGCCAAGGGCCGCTCGGAAGAGCGGCCCTTTTTTTGTGTAATGATATAGAAGTTGACCCGGCTATGCGGTAGTTTCCGCTCCTCGCTAATGCGTCTCGCGGAATGGTGCGCGGCCACCCAGGTAAAGGAGGGAAAGATGGGCGGCAGAAAGTTGGTACTGTGTTAGGAATGCCCTCTAATGCCGCCCATCTTTCCCAAAAACACTTCAGTGCGAGCACCATTCCGCCGTGAACAAAGTGAACGGCGGAATCCCAATCAACAGGCCATTATGTTGGGTAATCTTCTAGATCATTACTTGGAACTGTGAACCTGGAACTATGAACTTTGTTTTAGGTAATGATATAGAAGTTGACCTTTTATGAAAAAAGTGATGGGGACACTTTCGTTTATTTTGTTCGCGGCACCGGAGGTGCGGACAATAGAAATGATGCGCATTCCCGCGCAACAAACAAAGTGAACGGCGGAATCCAAATTATTTCCCCTCTCTCTTCAGCACAATCAAAACGGTGTAAATGAGGATCTTGATGTCCATCTGCAGCGACATGTTCTCGATGTAGAGCATATCCCAGCGGAGGCGTTCGAGCATTTCATCCACATTCTCAGCGTAACCGAAACGCACCTGTCCCCAGGAGGTCAGACCGGGTTTTATGCCTAACAGAAGCGGATAATAAGGGGCGCGTTCCACGATTTGGTCAATGTAGAACTGCCGCTCGGGGCGCGGACCCACCAGCGACATGTCACCGATCAGCACATTGTAGAATTGCGGGGTTTCGTCCAGACGGTACTGGCGCATGAACTTGCCAAACGGGGTGATGCGGTTGTCGTCTTTGGAGGAAAGCGCAGGGCCTGCCTCTTCCGCGTTGGTGTACATGGAACGGAACTTGATGATGTTGAAGGGTTTGCCGTGGTATCCTATGCGTTCCTGCTTGTAAAAAATCGGTCCCGAGGAGGATTTTTTAACTCCTATGGCCAAGAAAATGTAAAGCGGAAGCAGGAGAATAAGGGCAATAAGGGAAAATAAAATATCGAGTCCCCGTTTCATGAATTTCTGCCAAGTGGGCAGATACTCGGGTGTGATGGAGATCAAGGGCTCGTATAGCACGGAGGAGGTCTTCACATTGCCCATAAGCACATCCTGCATCTTGGGGGTGATGAAAAGCGTGATATTGCGCTTGTCACGGGCCAGCACGATGATTTTCTCAATGTATTTGCGCTGTCCGTTGTGCAGGGCAATGATAAGCTCTTCGATATGTTTCTGCTCGATAATCTCTTCCAAATGGCTGATATCACCCAGACAGGGCAGTTTGCCGGCCATCTCGTCCGGATGCTCGTCATCCACCTTCACATATCCGATGATGAAGTTGCCCGGACAGGGCGTCTGTTTCATCACCATCTCATACACATGCAGCGCCTGCTCGTCGGAACCGATAATGGCCGTGTTAAAACCGATCTCCCCATTGTGTATCTTCCGGTTGATGCGGGTGGTGATGCAAAGACGGGGAATATAGGTGAGGATAAACTGCCAGAAGAAGAGGAACAGCATGTATTTCACATAATCCTTCGGCGTGGTGACGATATCGTCCAGAATGAAGGCGAAGAAGAAGAGAAGGGCGCCGAGAAGGGAGATGCAAAATGTGGTGATGAGTTCTGAGAAACGGGATTTGCCGTATATTTTATTGTAATATCCCGCCAAAGCGTGCAGGAAAACCCAATATATGGGACAAAGAAGCATGCCCCAGAAGAATTTGGGGTCACCGCCGAGAGTTTGTATGATGGAGCTGAACCCTAAATGCTCGCCGATATGTTTCCGGTAGAAATAAAAACAAACCCAAGCGAGAATGGAAGCCAGTACATCGAAAAAGATATAGAGCGCGGTTAGTTTTTTCTTGTCCATAGAGTGTTATATGCTCGGTTCGTAAACGATTTTGATGTTGTCAATGTAATAATTGGTGTTCTTGCCCGCGTCGCCGCTGCCCGAAAGCACTAAGGTGAGGTTGGTGTTGCTGGCCCCTGTATAATGCCGTTCGTTGATGGTGCTCGCAATGTCAAAATAGATGGTTTTCCACTCGCCGTTGGTGGCGTACATGCCGCCGATGGGGTAAATGGTGTAGGGGTGTTGGGCGGTGGACAGCTGCAACGACACATCCATATTGGCCTCAATGTTGTAGGTTATCTCCAAATATTGGTAATAGTTGCGCGCGGGCAGGGTGATGGGGATGGAGGCCACATCAAAACTCAATCCGTTGGAGTTGTTCAGGGTGATGCAACCTACCGTGCGCCCGTCATATCGCGTGGGCTGGAAAGTGATGGGGTTGTTCACGCTGTCTTTGGGCGAGAAGGAAGAACTGTTGGAGAAGGTCTCCAGATATGGGCAAGTGGAGTAGGGGCTGTAAACAAATGTCAGCGGATCATTGGCGAAGGAGAAGGTCTCACCCCGTCGGAGAAGCACCTTTTTTTGCAGCACATTGAAGAACGGATATCCTTGCACCGTGTTCGTCATACCTGTTTTGCGGAATGCGGGGAGTATGTACACACTGGAAGAATCCTCATCGGGAATCTCCAAAACGGGCACTTTGCAAGGCACCTGCCAGCACCCCAGGTTCTTGCCGTTCACATAGACATTCACATGCGTGAAATTGTGCTGCTGGAATGCGCTCAACTGCTCGGTGTCGAAATTGACCCCGTGGGTGGCGTTGAATGTGCTGACATCCACGCAGTTGTTGATGTCCTCAAAATTGATTTGGATGTATGCAGGAGTCAGATTCGGCTGCTTGCAGGAAACTAGAAACAGGATAAGAATGGCGAATAATGCGTGTAAGGTTTTTCTCATAAATCCGGATTTGTATATGTAACGAATTTTCGGGTGTAATATTGCTTGTATGTAATAATAATTTTAACGATTTATTGTATTTGATTTTTTGTATTTTTGCACGATTGATTGTTAACAATTAATAGTTAAATATAAATTCCAAAAAAATGAAAAAAGTTTATGTTTTATGCTTGATTTTGTGCGCTTTCCTGGGTTTGAACGCACAAACCGTGGTTCTTAGCGAGGATTTCTCTGCTATTACCGACAGTAGTTCCTCCACCATCACGAACAATTTGGACAACTTCACGCAGATGCCCGGTTGGACGGGCGACTGGGTTTATCCGAGCACCGGCAAAGTGAAAGTCGGCAAGTCCGCTGCTGCCGGTTTTATCAAGACCCCTGCGCTTGACCTTTCCGCTAACAACGGTCAGTTTGTGGTAACTTTCGACGCCAAGGCGTGGACAGGTGACGCCACCAGCATGTTTGTCGAAGTTGACGGTACCCCCTATACGGTGACCGGATTGAGCACCACCGCTTTCAACACATTCTCTTTGCCGTGTACCGGTGGAACATCCGCTACAACCATCAAATTCCAAGGTTTCCAAGATAGCAGAGGCCGCTTTTTCCTGGACAATGTGATTATCACATCACAATCTGCAGGTCCCGACACGGTGGCTCCTTTTGTGACTAGTGTCACCCCTTCTGCCAATACGCTTGCTGTGACCTTCAGCGAGGTCGTTGACCCCGTAACCGCCCAGAATGTGGCCAACTATAGTTTGGACAACTCCATCAATGTGACCAGCGCAACGCTGAACAACCGTGTGGTTACCCTTGGCGTAAGCCCTGACCTGACCGAAGGTTCCACCTACACCCTCGTGGTCACCAATGTGGCCGACACGACTGGCAATGCCATGACTGTGGATACCGTTGTGTTCACATACGGCGTTTCTCCTGAATTCAATTGCGCCACTATCGCAGATCTCCGTTCCAAGTTGGATTATACGGATGTTACCGTAAACAATGCTTCCACGGTTGAATATAAGCTTACCGGCGAAGTAGTGGTTACCGCAGTGGCTTCCTATAACAACCAGAAGGTGATTCAAGATGAAACAGGCGCTGTTTTGATTTACGATCCGGGCAATAATCTCGGTTCCCTTGAGATTGGCGACAAGGTGAAAGACATTTACGGAACCCTGACCAACTACTATGGTTTCCTTGAGTTCAAACCCACCCAACCATACGGCGAGCTGGTGTCCATGTTTGAGGATGTGACTCCGCTTACGATTACATTGGCCCAACTTAATGACCAGAGTTTTATGATTCAGCATCAGGCCGAACTGATCAAGCTGCATGATGTGACCTTTGTGGATCAAGGCCAGTTCGCCACGCTGAACACTTACGAGATTTCCCAAAACGGCACAAGCGCCAAGGCCGTGTATCCCTATTTCCAGGATGCCAACACCATCGGTCAGGACATTCCCACCGGCATGGTTAACATCACCGGTTTCAATTTCTCCACCAGCAAAATTGGTAACACTTACCCGGATTACAGATACTACATTGTTCCGCGCAGCATGACCGATTTCACCACTGGTATCAACAACTATGTTTCCGAGAGCGACATCACCGTTGCCCCCAATCCGGCTGTTGACCAACTCAATGTGACGGTGAAGAATGACAAATTCCAGGTCAGCCAACTCTATGTGGTTGATATGACGGGTAGAGTGGTGAGTGCGCAGAATGTGCAGGAAAATAACATTTCCCTTGATGTAAATGCCCTTTCCAGTGGCATGTATTTCCTCCGTTTGACCGATGGAAAGACCAATGTCACGACCAAATTCATTAAGAAATAATCTCTATAACAGATAGATACAAGGCCGCGCAAAAGCGGCCTTTTTTTTTGATTTTTTTTGATGGATGATAAATAAAAAAGTGTATTTTTGCGTCCTCAAATCAAGGGTTGTTAGCTCAGTGGTTTAGAGCGCTGCTTTCACACGGCAGAGGTCATAGGTTCAACTCCTATACAACCCACCAAAAAAGGGACCGACAAGGTCCCTTTTTTTATGCGATAATATGGATGTTGACCTGTTATGCTGTAGTTTCCGTCCAAGCTATTGCGTCTTGTGGAATGTTGCGCGGTCCTCCATTCCGCTGTGAACATAGTGAGCGGCGGAATCCCATGAATCATTTCACTTCATCGCTTTTCGCCCGGCTCGTGGTCACCAGATATACACCCAAGATAATGAGCGCCAGGGCCACGGGCTTGTTCCAGGTAAAGATGTCCTGTCCGAATGCGATGGCAACGGCGGCAGTCACTAACGGCTGCAGATTGCTGTACATGCTCACGGTGGTGGGGCGTATGTGACGCAAGGCGATGGGCAGCAGGAAATAGGATACCACGGTGGCGAAGATGAGCACGGTGAAAAGGTTGAGGTAGGCGCTCACAGGCGCATGGCCCACCAGCATCGGACAACTCTCCGTCGACAAAAACGGAATCCCCATGGGCACGCAGATGACGCTTCCGTAAAGGAAAATCCATTTCATCATGGTGATGGGGTTGTATTTGTTAGAAATAGCCCTCGTAAGAATCAGATATCCGGCGTAGAAGAGGATGTTGACCAGACACAGCAGCAGTCCGAGAGCGGTCGCGTTGGCGTCGTTTCCCCATGAAAAGAGCACCACCATCAGTGCGCCGCCAATGCCGATGAACACGCCCAGCGATTTGCGCCAGGAGATGGGCTCCTTGAGAAACACGGCGGCCATGAGCATCACAATCAATGGGCTGGTGGCCGAAACCAGCGACACATAGCAGGGTGAGGTGTAACGGAACGCCTCCGAGAAGGCGACCAGCGTGCCCGCCAGCACGATGCCGCCCCAAATAAGGATGTGCATGTCGCGCCTGCCCACACGCTCGCGCGTGCCTGTGAGCAAACTCAATAACCAAAAAGCCGCCGTACCAAATAGCATGCGTACGGCGGTGAAAACCTCTGGGGATATGTATTGCGGGACTACGGCCTTGGAACAGTTGGGGTTAATGCCGAAGATGACATACACCGCTAACGCGGCCAGATGCCCGACCCATTTTCGATTGTTGGTGTTTTGCGACATATTGTACATTGTAGGGACGAATAATCATTCGTCCCTACAATTGGATATCACTTTAGTTTTTCAAGGAAGCGATTTCCTTCACGGCGTTGATGCAGGTGTCAATCTCCTCTTCCGTGTTGAACGCGCCGATACTCAAACGCACGGTGCCGTCAACAGGCAGCGTGCCGATGCGCTCGTGCACCAGCGGGGCGCACTGCAGACCGGTGCGGCATGCGATGTCATAGTCCACATCCAGCATGGTGCCCACATCCATGGCCTCGAAGCCCTTCACATTGATGGAGAGCACGGGGTTCTGGTTCTCAACGGTGGTGGCGCAATATACGGTCACGCCCTCAATCTCGCGGAGGCCGTCGCGGAGTTTCTTCCACAGTTTCATCTCCTGATCGTGGATGTTCTGGATACCTTTCTCCTCAATCCATTTCACACCTCTGTACAAACCGCTGATGCCGAGCATGTTCATGGTGCCGGCTTCCAGACGGTAAGGATACTCGTCGAGGTGGGTGCGCACGGCGGAACGCACGCCCGTGCCGCCGAAGCGGGTTTGGCGCACTTCCACGCCCTCAGCCACATAGGAACCGCCGATACCGGTGGGTCCCATCAAACATTTGTGGCCCGTAAAAGCGTATGCGTCAACACCATAGTCCAGCATGTTCATCTCCACAGCGCCGGCGCCTTGGCTGCCGTCCACTACGAAGATAAGGCCATTTTCCTTGCAAACCTTGCCGATTTCCTTAATGGGTTGCACGGTGCCGATCACATTGGAGCACTGTGTGCAAACCACCATCTTGGTGTTCGGTTTGATGGCTTTCTTGAAATCATCAGGATGCACATAACCGGCCTCGTCAAAGGGCAGGTAGGTGACCTCGATGATGCCCTGCTGCTCGAGGCAGTAGAGCGGACGAAGCACGGAGTTGTGCTCCAGCATGGTGGTGATGACATGGGAACCTTTCTGTGCAAGTCCTTGAATCAGAATATTCAAGGAGTCGGTGGCGTTGTAGCTGAAAGTCAGACGGCGCTCGTCAACCTTGGCGCCTCCGTTGAAAAGTTGGGAGAGCAGGCGGCGGGTGTCGGTCAGCAGCTCGCCGGTCTCGATGCCAGCGTCGTAGCCGGCACGGCCCGGACTCACACCGTGCACACGGTAAAAGTTGTCCATGAAATCGTAAACCTCTTTCGGTTTCGGAAATGATGTTGCGGAATTATCTAAATATATCATAACATGTTTTATTTAATTGTCTTTCACTTGCTGTAGCGTTCTCCCAGCACTTTGAGCATGTCCTCGGTCATGGAGGCCAGGTCGTAGATGGGTTTGAATCCCCATTCCTCGCGGGCGCAGTGGTCGTCCATCTGGTTCGGCCAGGAGTCGGCGATGGTTTGGCGGAGTTCATCGTATTGGTACTCCATCTGGAAATCGGGGATGTGTTTCTTGATTTCGTTGTAGATCATCTCCGGTTCAAAGCTCATGGCGGTGATGTTGAAGCTGTTGCGGTGCACGAGCTTGCTCGGGTCGGCTTCCATGAGGTCCATGGCGGCCTTGAGGGCGTCGGGCATGTACATCATGTCCATGAAGGTGCCTTTGGCGATGGGGCAGGTGAACTTCTCACCCTTGACGGCTGCGTAGTAAATCTCCACAGCGTAGTCGGTGGTACCGCCGCCGGGCAGCGTGACATTGGAAATCAAACCAGGGAAGCGCACTGAGCGGGTGTCCACGCCGAAGCGTTTGAAGTAGTAGTCGCTGAGCAACTCGCCCGTCACCTTGGTCACGCCGTAGATGGTTTTGGGGCGTTGGATGGTATCCTGCGGTGTCATGTCGTGCGGGGTGTCCGGGCCGAACGCGCCGATGGAACTCGGAGTGAACAGGGAGCAACCCATCTCGCGGGAGACTTCCAGGCAGTTGATGAGTGCGCCTACGCCCACATTCCAGCCCAGCATCGGGTTGGCTTCCGCCTTGGCGGAAAGGATAGCCGCCAGGTTGTAGATAGCGTCGATGTTGTATTTCTTCACCGCATCGGCGATGTCTTGCGCGTTGGTGGCGTCAATCTTGCAGGAAGGACCGGCCTCGGCCAAGTCTCCTTTCAAGGGGTAAATCATGTCAGCGGCAACCACATTGTCTGTGCCGTATTGTTTTCGTAAAGCGGGTGTGAGTTCGGACCCGATTTGTCCGCAAGCACCTATAACCAGTATCTTTTTCATTGTGTTTTTGAATTATATTGTCCTTGCTCAAATAAGCGTGCAAAAGTACAAAAAAAATGGAGAGGTAGGGCGAGACAAATTCGAAATAACAAAGGCGGCATTTCAAAATTTCGATTAATCGAAATTTTGAAATGCCGAAACGATTATCCCGACAATATCACTTCAAACTTCTTGTCCCATTGCATTCCGGATAGCCACTGCAACTCCAGAATTCCTTGCCAGAATTTATCCCTTTCTTAGCAACGCGTTTGATCATGGGTTTCCCACATTTCGGACAAGAAGGTGCATTGGCTTTGACACTTTGCGCCGCTCGATAGGCAATTCGGTCGGCACTTAGGGCCTCTGCAAAACCGCCTTCTTCTTTAAATGTGGCCAATTGGTTGGACAGTTGTTTGTTCAGCATCATAATTAGGCGGTTGCAAAGAATGAGCAGACAGTTGGCTTCTGTTGTGGAATTTCCAGAACGAAGCCATTTGTCAAATTTCTGCTTTTGACTCAATATGTGGATACTGCTCAGATGCTGTACATCATCCTTATAGATGGGTGGGTCAAGTTGGACAGCGGTGACAGTCTTATGTTCATCTGATTTCACTGACCATGGGACAGTTTCTCCTCGTAGCAACCAGTTTAGATAGTCGTTGGCCAGTTCGGCGAGACTTGCGCGAGCCACATCGGTGAGTTTCATCTCCGTTTCTTTAGATGTGGAACGACGCGAACTGCCTTCCGCAATATTTGCGGGCACAGACCTTGCTGCCTGCGTCATTTGGTCGTATTGGCGGCCGCAGGGGTCATTTGTGCGGTTGAGATAGTGCATGCAAAAATTCTGTGTGGCCAGTTGTATAACATTAGCCAACACCCAAGTATCTAACCAATAATAACCGAATCTTCGTATTTCCATTTTCGCGGTTTTTAAATATTTTTATTTTCAACCGCAAAAATACAATTTTTTCCTAATTGTATGTTAAATTTTAAGCAATATTTTTTCTTTGTGAAGAAGCACTAGAAGTCATTGTGCATAATAATGTGAATAATATCTTGATTCTCATAATGTTGAAATTAATAATTACAAGTCGGATTTTGGAGACTCCTCCAGCTGCCGCCGCAACTCGTGGATGATGGAGTCCTGCTGGCGGATGGTCTCGTCCTTCTTGTCGATGAGGTCCTCGATGATTTCGTTCTGCTGCTTGATGTCGATGGGTTTGCCCGACGACTGCTTGATGATCAGGTTGGTTTTGGTCAGCCCATAGTCATTGTGCAGAATGTTTTGCAACTGGTACACCTGCGTCTCATCCAGCGGCTCGCCAAACAGGATCAGGGTGATGGACTGGCTCCGGTGGTGATATTCACGGTCGGATTTGATGATCTCCGTTTCGGCCAGCATGTCGCTGTTTTGAATCTCGTTGACGAATTTCTGGCTCTGTGTGTTGAAGGCCGCCTCGCGGATGACATCAACAGCCAGATAGATGCTGGGTACCAATACGATGACGGTGAAGATGGTGATGATGCGCTTCACGGCCTTGTGGCGATGCTCATCCACAAATTTGACCTGCGGAAATCCCAGCAGACGCACGGTGACGAAAGTGGCCAAAGCGATGAAGAAGGAGTTGATGAAGAAGAGATAAAAGGCGCCGAGGAAATACCAGATTTGCCCCGTGGCGATGCCGAAACCGGCGGTGCAGAGCGGCGGCATCAAGGCGGTGGCGATGGCCACACCGGAGATGACCGTGATGGACTGCGACTTGCGGGAGGTGGCCAGAATGCCGGCCAAGCCGCCGAAAAATCCGATGAACACATCGAAAATGGTGGGTTGCGTACGCGCTAAAAGCTCCGAACGGGCATCGTTGATGGGGGAGATCAAGAAATAGAGCGTGGAGGCCGCTAAACTGATTAACACCATGATAATCAGATTCTTCACGGATTTTTGGAGCAGTTTCTCGTCAAATATTCCGATGGCTAACCCGATGCCGTTGATAGGTCCCATAAGCGGCGAAATCAACATGGCGCCGATGATGACCGCCGTGGAGTTCACATTCAGTCCGACGGATGCCACGATGATGGCGAAAAACAGAATCCATACATTGAATCCGCGGAACACCACACTCTGTGAGATGAAGTCCACCGTGGCTTCGTAGTCGGTGTCCTCCTTGATTCGGGTGTATTCCTTGACTTTGCGCCAAAGCACTTTGAGTGTTCTTGAGAAACGGTTCGGTTTTTCCGGATCCATGGGACGGCTATTTCAGTTTTTCAATCAGGGCGTCCAGCGCAAGTTCTTCTTGGGTGCCCGTATTCATATCCTTGAGGGTGAATGTCTTATTGTTCCGTTCATTCTCACCAGCCATGATGACGAACGGGATGGCTTTGTTGTTGGCGTAAGTCATCTGCTTGCCGATTTTGACATGGTCGGGATAAATCTCGGCGGAGATACCAGCCTTGCGCACGGCGCGCAACCCTTGCAGCGCGTAGGGCTCGTCGTCGTTACTGAAGTTGATGAACAGCGCCTTTACGGGGTTCAGAATCTCAGCGGGGAAGAGGTTGAGCTCGTTCAGCACATCGTAGATGCGCTCCGCACCGTAGGAGATGCCCACGCCCGACATGTTCTTGAGTCCGAAGATACCCGTGAGGTTGTCGTAGCGCCCGCCGCCGGAGATGCTGCCCATGGCCGCATCCTTGGCCTTCACTTCGAAGATGGCGCCCGTGTAGTAGTTCAGTCCGCGTGCCAGTGTGATGTCAATCTCCACTTCGGTGGACAATTCCATATCCTTCACATAGTCCAACATGGTGGTCAACTCTTCCACACCCTTCATGCCGATTTCACTGGAAGACAACAGGTTGGAGAGACCGGCCAGTTTTTCAGCATTACTTTGGCCTCCGAAGCAGAAGACAGGTTTCAACTTCTCTACGGCCTCCTGGCAGATGCCTCTTTCCAGCATCTCGGCACACACGGCTTCTTCGCCAATCTTGTCCAATTTGTCCATGGCCACGCACAAGTCGGTCACCTTTTCCGCCTCGCCAATCACTTCAGCGATGCCGGACAGTATCTTGCGGTTGTTGACTTTCATCACCACGGCGATGCCGAATCTGGAGAAAATCTCATCCGTGATCTCAATAAGTTCGGCCTCGTTGATGAGCGAGGTGCTGCCGATGATGTCGGCGTCGCACTGGTAGAACTCGCGGTAGCGGCCCTTCTGCGGCCGGTCGGCGCGCCATACGGGCTGCATCTGGTAGCGCTTGAACGGGAAGGTGATCTCGTTCTGGTGCTGCACCACAAAACGGGCAAACGGCACGGTCAGGTCATAGCGCAAGCCCTTCTCGCACAGTTTGGTGGCCAGCTTGTTGACCGACATCTCCGGATCGTTGAAGTCCACGCCATGCGTGAAGTCGCCGGAGTTGAGGATCTTGAACAGCAGGCGGTCGCCCTCCTCACCGTATTTGCCCATCAGGGTGGAGAGGTTCTCCATCGATGGGGTTTCAATCGGCAGGTAGGCGTGCTTGTAGAATACGGAACGGATGGTGTCGAAAATATAGTTGCGCCGCATCATCTCGGTGGGCGTGAAATCTCGGGTTCCTTTTGGAATAGAGGGTTTTACGATGTTCATGTTGCAGTTTTTTCTATCAGGGTGCAAAGATACAAAAAACGGCCTAAAATTCCACTTGTACGCCAAAATGTATCTTGCCGGTTTTGAAGGAGATGGGGTTGCCGAGTTGTCTGCCGAGGGCGTATTCCAGATAGAAGAGGCCGCTCCTGACGGCCAGGTGCACGCCCGCGCCAAAACCGAAAGGCGTGTCGAAACGGTAGGCGTTGTCCATCTGCTGCTCGTACGCGCCGCCATCGAAAAACAGGTTGGCAAAGGACTTCTTTCCGAAAAGATAGCGGAATTCCAGCGAGTAGAGCAGATAGGTGGAGGCGTAAATGTCGTTGGGGTTGAAACCGCGAATGAAACCCGGTCCTCCGAGTTTGAACAATTCGTTGAAATAGTGCGGTCCGGCAAGCAGCGAGCCGGCTTGAACGCGTGGGGCAAGCACGAAGCATTTCCAAATGGGAATGTATCCTTGTATGGAACCGCTTAGCCGGTAAGTTGTCTTCTGTATGGTCAGATGGTCGTAGAATTCGCTTGGCACATGCGAGTTCGGAAGAATTCTGCGCCGTCCTGCCGACAGGTCCGCCCACATGTCCACGCCCTTGCGCGGGTTGAACAGATAGTCCAGTTTCCTGAAATGTAACTTAATGCCGTACAGTGTTTTACGGAAATCCATAAAACTGGAGTCGCTGTCAAATCGCAGCAGTTCGGGATTGAGGATGGAGGAACTGGTATAGTCGAAATAGGGTTCTATGTAGCTGTTGTTGAGAAAGGCGTAGGGGATGCCGATGTGGTAGTTGAGGTTGAGGTAGGAGGTGTCCTTCTTGTCCAGCAGGAAGGTGCCTTCTATGCCAAAGCGCGTGCGGAACAGGTAAGGGAATTTGATGGCGAGGTCCAGATGCTGTGATTTCCGCTCGCTGCTGTACCAGTGCAGTCCGATGCTCTCGCCTTGGTGGAAGATGTTTTGCAGCGCTAACGACAAGTCGCCCTGTACCGCTACCTTGCCGGTGCGCTCGTCGGCGGGAACCAGTCCCAAATAGCCGTCAAACTGGTTGGTCCTCCGGGCGTTAAGATAGATGTACAGGTAGGCCTTGTCTTTCACGAACGAAACGCCGGAGGGCTGCGCCACCGTGGCAAACGGCAGTTCCTCCAGCTTGGCATCCACGGCCCGCATGAGCTGCTCGTTATAGACCATTCCTTTGCGCAAACCCAAATAAGGATATAGGAAGTTTTTCGACAATTTCACATCCCCTTTCAGCACGATGGAGTCAAAAGTGACAAAAATATTGGAGTCTATGACAATAACCGGGGTCATATTGCCGTTATCTGGATCAAGGGTCTGCAAGGTTACGGAAGCGAACGGATAGCCGTGGTTTTCCAGGCTGCGGAGAATGCTTTCCGCCCGTTCCGGATACTGGGAAATGGAGTCAAGATGGTGGGGGTCCGGCTGCGCATACAGGTTTTGCACCAGCAGGAAGAGAAGAAGGATGATATTTAAGTTTTTAAAATTCAACTGTTTAAAAAATAAATGTCAAAAAATCATTCCTCATTGATTTTTGTTTATCTTTGCACGATTAAAAAAATATAACGATAATGAAAAAGATTATAGTATTAGTCGCCGTGATTTTTTTCGGTTTGGCACTGTTTTCCGCATGTGACACGCAGCACAAATGCGCCGCATACGGACATTACACCTATTATCAGGCACCGGAAACTCCTGCCGAGTAGCGTGCCGTATGACAAAAGGTGCGGCTGTCGGCCATTTTCGAGGGCTGATTTTGGCCTTTTCCCTTGCCGTGGCCTGTCTTAGCGCCCACGCCCAAGAGGTGGGGGAGTATTATCATGATGTTACCTTGAAGGAGTGGAATCTGGAACTGTTCCTCAATACAGGCGGTTTCGGAGCGGGTTTCCAGCATGGCCGCACACCAGATCTCTACAACAAGCATTTCTGGGAGGTGGAGTTCATGTACAACAAGCATCCCAAGTCAGTTCGTTCTGTGAATGTGCTCTATTCGGGCGTGCGTCCGTGCCGTTACGGGCAACTCTACACGCTTTTCTTCTTGCGCGGCGGTTACGGTTACCAGCGCACCCTGCACACCAAACCTTATTGGGGTGGCGTGCAGATCAAATACACACTCTCCGCCGGCCCGTCCATTGCATTCGGAATCCCCAATTATGTGGAGGTGCTCAACTACAACACCGGTTTCTCCGAAGTGGTGATGTATGACCCCGAGAAGCACAATCTGAACAATGTGATTGGCGGCGCTCCGTTTTATACCGGTTTACTGCAGACCAAAGTGCGCCCCGGTTTCTACGCCAAAACCGGCTTCAATTTCGAATTCGCCAAGAACGACTATAAAATCCAAGCGCTGGAAGTCGGCCTCAGCATCGATATGGTCTTCCCCTTCATCCAGCAGATGGCCTTCAATAAAGCCAAACCCTTCTATCTTTGCGGCTACATTGCCTACGACTTCGGGAGAAGGAAAGGATACCATTGAGAGATGTGAGATGTGAGATGTAGGAGTTAAGACTTAAGATGTAAGACGGAAGGCAAAAAAACAAATCCAAATCCTAATCCTAATCCTAATGATTCCCTAATACCCACCCCATTGACCCCTTTTACCTCATTTACCCCTTTTACCAACTTCACCTATCATGCCTAACTCAATAAAACAACTTGCCGGACAGACTGTTATCTATGGTGCCACCAATATTCTTGGGCGCTTGCTCAATTATTTGCTGGTGCCGCTTCATACCTACATCTTCGCCGATGCCGCCCAGTATGGCGTGGTGGGCGAATTGTATGCTTGGACCAGTCTCTTTATCGTGATCCTCACATACGGAATGGAGACGGCGTTCTTCAATTTTTCCAGAAATGAGGAGATTAAAGACAAGGTTTATACCACCATTATCACATCGCTGCTGTTCACCTCAACGCTGTTTATCGTGCTTTGCTCGGTGTTCAAAGGCAATATTGCGGAATGGCTGAGATATCCCAATCATCCGGAGTATGTGGTCTGGTTCTCCATTATCATTGGCGTGGATGCCCTGACTTCCATCTTTTTCGCCCAACTCCGCCACCAGAACCGGGCGTTCCGCTTCGCTGCGGTGAAAATCACCAATATCGTGGTGAATGTGCTGTTCAACCTTTTCTTCCTGCTGCTTTGTCCTTATCTGCTCAAGCAAAATCCAGACTCGTCGTTTATCCGTGCCATCTACAATCCGGAAATCGGAGTGGGATATATCTTCATTGCCAATCTGATCGCTTCAGTGGTTACGCTGGCTATGCTGTTTCCGAGCATTCTTAAGCAGAAGTATGTGTTTGACTGGGCGTTGTGGAAGAAGATGTTCGCCTACGCTTTCCCGTTGCTGATATTCGGTCTGGCGGGCATCGTGAATGAAACCATGGACCGTGTGCTGTTGAAACGCTTCTCTGTCCAACCCGACCCGCTGGCTTCGGTGGGCATTTATAGTGCTTGCTACAAAATATCCATCATGATGACCATCTTTGTGCAGGCCTTCAAATATGCCGCAGAGCCGTTCTTCTTCAGCAAGTCGAAAGACAAGGATGCGAAGGAGACTTATGCGGAGGTGATGACCGCGTTTGTGTTCGTTTGTTCCATCATTTTTGTGGGCATCATGCTTTATATCGATATCGTGCAATATTTTGTGGGACCGGCCTACCGCGTGGGTCTGCCCATTGTGCCTATCTTGCTGATGGCCAATCTTTTCCTCGGTATTTTCTATAACCTTTCCATCTGGTACAAACTTACCGGACAAACCAAATTCGGTGCATACATTGCTATTTTCGGTGCCATTATCACACTGGTGCTCAATATAGTGCTGATTCCGCGCTTCGACTATATGGGTTCCGCATGGGCGACATTTGCCTGCTATCTGTCCATGATGGTGGTGTCTTATCTGCTCGGACAGAAATACTATCATGTGGATTACAACCTGAAGAAGATCCTTTTCTACATCCTGCTCGCCGTTGGTGTGTATGGATTGAGCGTATTGGTTAACAATGGGTTACATATAGAAAAGGTGGGTGTTCGCCTAATCGTCAATTCCGTGTTGCTGGTGGCGTACTTGGGCGCTCTGTTCGTGATGAACAGGTCATACTTGAAGGCACTGGTTCGCAGGGGATAGGACTATTTAACGCATCCTGCCAATTTGAAATACAGATCCGTGAAAATGAGGGCGGTGTTCCCGTTGCGGTTGATGTGATACAACGCCTTGTTGCACTCTTCCGTCATCTTGGTGATATGCACTAGGTTGAGGTTCTTGAACTTGGAAAGAATGCCGGATTCTTGATCGGTGACCTTGACCAAATTGGCGGATCCTGTGTTCTGCATCAGCAGGTTGCGGAGCATGCGCAGGATAAGTTCGACAAACGCCTTTTGCTTCTCGCGTCCCTGTTTCACAATCACCCCGAAGAGTGTTTGCACTTGGGCATAGTTGATTTCCTCTAACGGACGTTGGTGGACAAAGGCCATTATGCTGGTCATCATGGTGTCAAAAGTGTCAATCATTTCCCGCTGCTCGGCGTTGTCCTGATATATCTGAAGGGCTTTGTTGTAGTTGCCTTCCGAAATGACGGCAATGTCGTGGATGGTTTGGTCGTCTATGTCCGGTTCAGCGGCTTTCAGCGCATCCATCAGTTCCTCGTCTGTAAGACGCGGAATCTTCACCAGTTGCGTTCTGGAGAGGATGGTGCTCAAAATCTGATCGGGTTTTTCGGAGATAAGGATGAACAGGGATTGGCCGTCGGGCTCCTCCAGGGTTTTCAGCAGTTTTGGCGCCGCGGAATGGTATAGGCGGTCAACCGCCCAAAGGATATACACTTTGTATCCGCCAATGTACGAGCGCATGCTGTTATGGTTGATGATGTTGGAGCAGTCGCGGATGTTGATGGAGGGCTGTTTGTTCTCGCCTTCCAGCACATTGAGCCAGTCCTGCATGGTGATGTGGTAATTGTTTTTTATCACAAAATCCTTGAATTCCGGTGCCAGCAGAATGGAGTCGGAGTCTTTTTTGATGGTTTTGGTGTTGCAGTTCGGGAAATAGATGTGCAGGTCTGGGTGAGAAAGCTTGGAGAATTGCACGCAAGAAGGGCAGGTGCCGCAGGAGTCCGTGTCTGTCGGGTGCTCGCAGCAAAGGTATTGCGCCAGCGCCACCGCCAGCGCGAAAGCATGGTTGCCGGGCTGGGCCAGGAAAAACTGGGCGTGACTGATGCGATGCTCGTGCACCTGGTTCAACAGCTGCTCTTTCAATTTCGGGGATACAAGGACATCTTTAAACTGCATAATGTTGGATTTTAGGTTATTATGTTTTGATAGTTAGTGTCGGATATGTTTCAGCCAGTTCGGGTCGTTGGTGTTTTCGTAGGTGTCCAGACATTCAAAAATCTCATCTATAGTGTTGGCCACCATCAGCAGCTTTTTGTGGAACGGGCGCAGGAACCCCTCCTCGCTGAAGCGTTCCAGCTGGGCCACAAGGGGATCGTAAAATCCGTTTTGGTTGAACAGCACAATGGGTTTGGTGTGCATGCCGAGCTGGCTGTCGGTGAGTATTTCAAAGAGTTCGTCCATGGTGCCGTAGCCGCCGGGAAGCGCCACAAAAGCATCTGCCTCATACTCCAAAAGTTGTTTGCGCTCGCTCATGGTTTTCACATAAATCATCTTGGTGATGTTCTCGGCCAGCACATGGTTGCGGGTGAAGAAGTCGGGCGCCACGCCGATTACGGTGCCGCCGTGGTTCATGACCTCCTCCGCCGTGGCCCACATCAGTCCGATGCAGCCGCCACCATAGTAGAGCGTGAGATTCTTTTCCGCCAGCCGAATCCCGAATTCGCGGGCTTGCTGTGCATATACGGGGTTGTTACCTTCCGCTGAGCCGCAGAATAAGGCAATGTTTTTGTATTTCATACTACCTGTAGTTTGATCAATGCGTGATATAAGAGTGAAAGGATGATATAGCCCATGATGATGATGGGAAATGCGCCCCAACCGAAAATGGGTATCATGATGGCACCGAAAATGATTAGAATGTAACGGGCAATGTTCAGCCCCTTCCATTTGAAATCCTTGAATTTGAGAGAGAGCATCCAGATAGGGGAGACCAACAGGATGGAGAACAGGACCGTTAACACCCATACTACCCAAAAATTGTTCAAAAAGACGAGCCGTTCCGCCGCCAGGGGCAAGAATCCTAGAAACATGGCGTTGGCCGGTGTGGGTAGCCCATAGAATGAGGTGCTTTGATTCTCATCCAGGTTGAAACGGGCAAGGCGGACCGCCGATAAGGCAGGCACCAGCAGGGCGATAAAAGGCAGAAACTCATAGAAAACGCCCTGATGCAGTGGGGATATTCCTGCTGTGCAACGCACCAGCCATGCGTAGATAATCATGCCCGGGGCTACACCAAACGAAACCACATCCGACAAAGAGTCCAGTTCTTTCCCGATGTCGGAACTGACCTTCAGCAATCGGGCGGCAAAACCGTCCAGAAAGTCGAACACGGCCGCGATGATGATGAAAATGGCTGCTGCCTCCAGATTGCCTTTCAGGGCTCCCATGATAGAGAGACACCCGCAAACCAGGTTCAGGCAGGTTAATGTGTTGGGAATATGCTTTTTCAAGGGTGCAATTTTTAATTTTTAATCTTCCATTATTTCAGTACCCAGTATTTCGGGTTGACATTCTTGGCGAAGGACTCCGCCTCTTCCTCTGTGTCAAATATGCCGATGCAGACACGCAGGTTGGAAACACCGCTCTGCGTGACCAGTTTCGGCTCGTATTGGTCTAGATTGCGTTGCTTGATGTGTCGCACGGCGTCCTGCTCGCTGGGCAAACTGCCGGCAATCACATAGTAGTGGCCCTGCTCAAAGCGGATGACGGGATAGTTTCCGTTGGCTGTGTTTCGCACCACTTCGGGCGTGTAAACCTCTGGCTCGCTAACCGTGTCTTCTGCAACGGTCTCATCGTAGGCAATCGTGTCTTCAGCAACCGTTTCGGGTTCTTCCGTGACCACGGCTTCTTTCGGTGCGGTAATCTTTTCTTTCAGATTGTTGAAAACGGTTAGCAACTGCTGACGGAACAGGTAACCCAACACTCCTAAAGCGATGAGGATGAGAAGGACAAACAGCCACCACAGACTGCGATGCTTCTTCTTTTCTTCAGTCGGAATATTGCCATCACCATTATCCCCATCAGTGTCAGTACTCTCATGAACCACCTTCACATCTTGTACCTCTTGCACCATATGTGCCTCCTGTATTTCTTCTTCCGTATTCACATTCTCTTCGGCTTCCCTTAACCGTTGCTCCGCTTCCTCTTGCAATCTTCTTTCTTCGGCCTCTTTTGCCAATCTCTCTTGTTCTTCAGCTTCTCTTAATCTCTGCTCCGCTTCCTCCTGCAAACGCTTCTCCTCTGCCTCATGGGCGCGTCTTTCCTCTTCTTCTCTTCTTCTCTGTTCCTCTTCCTCTTGCAGGCGCTTTTCCTCTACCTCACGGGCGCGTCTATCCTCTTCCTCTCTCAACCGTTGTTCAGCTTCTTCCTGCAGTCTTCTTTCTTCGGCCTCTTTTGCCAATCTCTCTTGTTCTTCAGCCTCTCTTAACCGTTGCTCCGCTTCCTCTTGCAAACGCTTCTCCTCTGCCTCACGGACGCGTCTTTCCTCTTCTTCTCTTCTTCTCTGTTCCTCTTCCTCTTGCAGGCGCTTTTCCTCTGCCTCGCGTACGCGTCTCTCCTCTTCTTCTCTCATCCTCTGTTCCTCTTCTCCTCTTATCCTCTCTTCCTCCATTTCGCTTCCTATGCCAACTTCACCCAATCTCACCACTCCCATTCCTTCAAACTCACGGTTGATTTCATCGATGTGGTCGCATACGAATTGGATCACTCCCTTGTCGCTCAGGGAGAAGGTGCCGAAATTGTCGAAACTGACACTCTTGTTGTTTTCCAGAGCTGTTTTCAGTTCTTCCACCCAATGGCTGATCTCAGCAGCGGCTTCCGTGATGCGGCATTGCTTCTCACGGCACAGCAGGTTGATGAACTCCGTTCCGTCGGGTTGGTCATCTTTAACAGTCAGATTCACAATGTATTGTGGCGGTAAGATGGTGTCGCCATCAAAACGGGCAGACTGGTATTGCTTGGTGAAGGTTCCCAAATCGTTGATGAAAATGGAGTTGTCATTCAACAGGGCTTTTATGATGTAATTGATCATGGGTGTTTGGGTGTTGGTTCTAAATTAGATTGAAATTCTGGAGGTCTTCCGGTGTGTCGATACCGATTCCTTCGTAATCGCAGGGGGCAGTGTAGATGTCGAAACCGTTTTCCAACCAGCGCAGTTGCTCTAGCTTTTCGCTGTTTTCCAACGATGAAGGTGGCAGAAGGATAAGTTGCTTCAATGTCTCATAACGGTATGCATAAATGCCGAGATGCAGGTGATAGGTTGGGGCAGGCGAGTGGCTGTCGCGCACGAATGGGATGGGCAAACGACTGAAATACAGCGCTTTTTGGTTTTTGGAAAGCACCACTTTCACCTTGTTGGGGTTGTTGGCGTTGTCGGTGTCTTTGAAAGGTTTCACCAAGGTGGCGATATGGACCTCCGGGCGGTCAAACAGTCCGGTGAGCAGGCCTATTTCCTTGGCGCTGATGCCGGGTTCGTCGCCCTGGATGTTCACGATGACATCATCGTCATGCAGTCCCAACAATGCCGCCGCCTCTCCGCAGCGGTCGGTGCCCGACGGGTGCGTGGGTTTGGTCATCACCACTTGTCCGCCAAAACCGCGTACGCATTCCGCAATGCGCTCATCGTCCGTGGCCACTGCAATGCGGTCGAGTCCTGCCTCGCGCACATGCTCATAGACCACCTGAATCATAGGTTTGCCGTGAACCAAAGCCAACGGCTTGCCCGGGAATCGGGTGGAGGCGTATCGTGCCGGTATGATGCCGATGAATCCCATTACTTGAACAGACCGAACAGTTCGGCGTCTATCTTGTTGATAATCTCACCGAAATCCTCCGGTTTCTCGGCGAATTTGATGGTGTTCACATCCACTACGAGCAACTTGCCCTCATTGTAGTTGGACAACCATTTTTCGTATTTCTCATTCAGATTCTCCAAATAGGACAATCGGATGGAATCCTCGTATGCCCGGCCGCGCTTGTGAATCTGCGTCACCAAGGTGGATACATCCGCCTTCAAATAGATGAGCAGGTCGGGCGCTTGGATGAACTGCTTCATCAGCTCGAACAACTGCGAATAGTTCTCGAAGTCGCGGGTGGCCATCAAGTCCATCTCATGCAGGTTCGGGGCGAAAATGTACGCATCCTCATAAATGGTGCGGTCTTGGATTACATCCTTTTTGCGCTTGCGGATGTCCAACACCTGACGGAAACGGCTGTTTAAGAAATAAATCTGAATATTGAACGACCAGCGTTGCATGTCTTGGTAGAAGCTGGCCAGATACGGGTTGTTGTCCACACTTTCGTACAGGGGTTCCCATCCGTAGTGCTTGGCTAACATGCCCGTGAGGGTGGTTTTTCCGGATCCGATATTTCCGGCAACGGCAATATGCATATGGTTAAAATTTATAAAATGATAGGTTTATAAAATTAATGGTCCTTTTGTGAGTGGCGGTCCTGTGTGACCGCCACATTCCTGTTTTTGTCCTGTGACCGCCACAGGCACAAGTCATATCATATAATCGTGCATGTCCAAATGCAGAATGTGTTCCAATTCGGCCTTATGGGCGTCATCGGTGCGGATGAAGGCGGTGGCGGCCACGCCAACCGTGGGGTCGGCCAATGGCCGGAGTTCCAGCACATCCATCATGTCCTCGCGGAAGTTCTTCTCGTTAAAACGCTCTTCGGGAGCCGCGTCGGACGGACGTTCCAACACGAGGAAACTGTAGGTGTCCTTCTCCTTGCCTTGCCACATCTCCTCTTTGCCAATGTGGATATTCTCCAGATAAGCCACGATCGGATGCAATCCGCTGATATGCGTCTGCAACTCGTTGAGGCAGAATCCTGCGAAACGCAACGGGTTGACTTCGATGGGGATGGCCTTCTTCCCGTCGTAGCGGAACTCAATGTGCATAGGGAAGTCGTGCAGTTGCAGCACTTTGTTGAGTTGCACCAGGAAGTTCATGAATGATTCCTCATATTGGTCGTACAGCGCGCGACTGGAGCAGTAGAGTCGGTCGGAAGTGTCAGACTCGTTGGCGAAGCGGTGGTGGAAGATGTTGAGAATGGTGGGATTGCCGTTCTCATCAAAATAGGTGTCCACAGCATACTCCTCGCCTTTGATGTACTCCTCAATGAGGAATTTCTGAGTCCCGATGACGAATTCTGGGAATTGCGCGCTCACTTTGTGGAAGTTCGCCTGGATGTCGCGGATGGCGGCATTCCACTCGTCCGCATTGCTCACCACATGCACGCCTGCGCTCAGGAACCCGACGGAGGGTTTCAGCACCAGTGGGAAGGTGAGTTCATCAGGGTTGATGTTGTTCAGTTTTACAATCTCTTCCTCGCAGAAGAAGAAGTCCGGATACATGTCCTGGCAGATGCGGCGGAAGGTGGCCTTGTCTTTCAGTAAGGCAATCTTGTCCAGCAACTCCTTGTCAGGAAGGTTTTTAACCAACCATCCCAAAGCGTTTTCCGACATGGTGTAAAGGCGTCCGCGCTTTTGGTATTCGGCAACAAATTCTTCATCATTCAGCAGGTTGAGGGCGTGTCCTTCCGCAACCATTTTCTCCGACATGGCGTTTCTAAGCACAGGGAGATTCTTCTCAATGGCGGTTCGGACGAGTGTTTCAGATACATAAGGTTTTTCTAAGATCAGCATATTTTAGTTTGTTTTTTTGACATTCAAGGAATGAAGTACCAGATAGACGCACAGTCCGACAAACATCACAATGGCGAGGATGTTGAACATGGGCGATCCGATGTAGTTGGCCATGAAGGTGGGTTCCACGCCGCAGTATTTGAGGATGGCGCTGATGACACCCATGATGGCGCCGCCGGCGAGAAGACCGGAAGCGAGCAGCGTGCCCTTCTCACCGCGCATCTTGTTGAGCGCTTCGTCTTTGCTGCGTGTCCTGATGAACCATGCCAAGAAACCGCCCACCAGCAACGGCAGGTTGAGTTGCAGCGGGATGAACATGCCCAAGGAGAATGCCAGCGCGGGAACGCCAATCACATCGAGCAGAATGGCCAATACGGCGCCCACGATGTAGAGAATCCACGGAGTGGAGCCGTTGAACATCAGCGGTTGGATGATGGCGGCCATGGCGTTGGCTTGCGGAGCCACCAAAGCGTCTTCGCCAGTGTAACCGTATGTTTTTGACAATAACATGATTACGGCGCCAACGGTCAAAGCGGAAACCAATGTGCCCACGAACTTGAACGCCTCCTGTTTGAACGGCGAGGTGCCGATCCAGTAACCGATTTTCAAGTCGGTGATGAAACCGCCGGCCATGGCGAGTGCGGAGCAGACGATGCCGCCCACCACCAGTGCGGTGAGGATTCCGGCGCCGCCCTTCAAACCTACAGAGGCCAGCACGATGGAGGAAAGAATCAAAGTCATCATCGTCATGCCCGACACGGGATTCGTGCCCACGGTGGCGATAGCGGTGGCGGCCACGGTGGTGAACAGGAAAGCGAAGATGAAGACCACCAGCAGACCGACCAGAACTTGCTTGATATTCATACTCATGCCTCCGAAGAGGAAGAAGATGAACATCATGACGAGCACGGCGAGGAAACCGAAGAGGATGATTTTCATGGAGATGTCGCGTTGCGTGCGCAGCACGGCGTTCTCCTCGCCCTTCTGCTTGCCGGCCTTGAAAGCCACGCCGAGTGATTTCTTGATGACGCTAGCGGATTTGCACACGCCGATGAGACCGGCCATGGCGATACCGCCGATGCCGATGTAGCGTGCGTAGTTGGCGAAGATGAAGTCAGGGTCCAGTGTGCTCATGGAGGTCAGCACGCCGTCCACATCCATGGCGCCGTATTGGCCAAGGAGGGGCACGATGACCCACCACGACAGGGCGGAGCCGGCGCAGATGACCGCCGCGTATTTCAAACCGATGAGGTACCCCGTGCCCAAAAGGATGGACTCGGCGCTCATCTTGAAGACGAACTTGTGGTCCATGGCCAGGCGCTCGCCCCACCCGCACATGCGCGTGGAGATGGTGTCGGCCCAGAAATGGAAGGTCGTCATAAGAAAGTCATACAAACCGCCAATCAAACCGCTGATTAACAGAAGTTTGGCCTGGTTGCCGCCCTTGGCGCCGGAGACGATGATCTCCGTGGTGGCCGTGGCCTCTGGGAACGGATATTTGCCGTGCATGTCGGAGACGAAGTACTTGCGGAACGGGATCAGGAACAGGATGCCCAGGAAACCGCCCAGCAGTGATGACAGGAAAATCTGGAAGAAGTTGACCTGGATTTCAGCCCCTACGGCAGGGTTGGTCTCCTTGATGATGTAGATGGCCGGCAGCGTGAAAATGGCACCCGCCACAATAACGCCGGAACTGGCGCCGATGGACTGGATGAGCACATTTTCGGAGAGCGGGCTCTTGCGTTTGGCCAGGGTGGAAACGCCCACCGCAATAATGGCGATGGGGATGGCGGCCTCGAACACCTGCCCGAACCGCAGGCCTGAGTAAGCCGTGGCCGCGGAGAAGATGATGGCCATGATGATACCCCAGGTGATGGTCCATGCGTTGAGTTCGGGATATTTCTTCTGTCCGAGCAGAATGGGTTTGTATTCCTCGCCCTCTTTCAGCTCGCGGTACGCGTTGTCGGGTAGTTTGATGTCTTCCGGCATCTCAACTACTTCATTTTCTTTTTCTTCCATATTGATGATAATTTTATTGTGCAATGTACAAAAAGCCGACAAAAATACAAAAAATCGGGTGTATTTGAAAGACTGTTATGGTGTTGTCTCAAATTTTTCGGTATCTCACGGTTCAGACCATGGTATGTGCTTGAAACTCTTGATGCTAAACGGTTTTTGCGCCTCCCGGTAAGTCTTATAGTCTTTGTCATCGAAAGGGGATTGCACATTCAGCGACATGATCGGGTGCATCTTGAGTCCCGGTTGGTTCAACTGTTCCAGCAGATAAGGGTTATCGAATCGTTTGACGAGATGGTCGCCGTAAAAGATGTCCACATATTCAGGAGTCCAGACCACCTTGTAAGTCGTATATTCATCCATTTTATTGATCCATCCTCGGCGGATGTTGTATCGGGGTTCAGAATGTAGTTTCCCTTCTTCCGTCCAGTGCATTGTGGGACGCATGTTCTTGAAAAGCAGTCCTTTGTTGTATTTCGGATTGTTATTGGACCATCCTTCCACACAGTCTATTTCCGGGGGCCATGCGGTATCGGAGGCGAGCCACAGTGCCGGCCAGAGGTTGGTGCCGTAAGGCATTCGTGCCTCCCACTCGAAGGTGCCATACTTGAATTCCTCCACGCTGCGGCAGTAACCGGTCTCCCAGCGGCGGATGAGCAAGGTGTTGGAATGCTTGATTTCCCGTCTGTTCTCAAGCAGATCCACCACCACGCAGTTGCTGTCGTCCACAAAAACCATCTCCGAATCATACCAGACGGGCCTTTGAGGATGGGTGATGCCCCACTGCGGCCGGCCTATCCAGGTCAGCCCTTGCCACTGAAAGGTGACGATGCCATGCCATTTTTCCATAATAGATTCCTGTTTTGATGAATCGGCGGCGTTCACAGGCTCGCTCTGTCCGTAGCTCTTCCACGGCAATGTCGCGGACCATAGCATAAACAAGATGAGCAATCCGATTCTATTCATGTGCTTGTTGAAAAAAAAGAAAGCGCAAAAGTACGCAAAAAAAGGGAAATAATTTTTTGGATGGAATTTACCATGAAGTGTTGATAGTCTGATTTTTTTATATCTTTGCCAATTTAATTTTATTATTGCTAAAATATGAAGAATGTTTTTATTACTGGGGCTACCAGTGGATTTGGAGAAGCCATCGCCCGTACCCTGGCTAAACAGAATGTGAAGATGATCATTACCGGCCGCACGGCCGACAAACTGCATCAGGTGGCGAAGGAGATAGAAGCATCCACCCGAACCAAGGTGCTGCCGCTGGTGTTTGATGTGCGCGACTATGACGCTTGTGTCCAGGCAGTTAACTCTATTCCGGAGGATTTTCGCGATGTGGATGTGCTGGTCAACAACGCCGGTCTGGCTGTTGAACTCAACCCCGTGCACGAGGGCGCGATCGAGGACTGGGAGCGTATGATCGACACCAACATCAAAGGCCTGCTCTACATCACCCGCCTGATTTCCCCGTGGATGGTGGAACGCAAGCAGGGTCATATCATCAACCTCGGTTCCACAGCTTCACATGAAATTTACTATGGTGGCAATGTGTATTGTGCGACCAAACATGCGGTGAACGCGCTCACCAAGGGCATGCGCACCGATTTCCTGAAATACGGCATCAAGGTGACGCAGATTTCTCCGGGCGCCTGCGAGACCAACTTTTCCGTGGTGCGCTTCCATGGTGACAAGGCCAAGGCAGACAAGGTGTATGAGGGCTACGACCCGCTGGTGGCGCAGGATATCGCCGATGTGGTGGAGTTTGTGCTTTCCCGTCCGCCGCATGTGTGCCTGAACGAAGTCATTATGACCCCGACGGCCCAGTTCAACGGCGTGATCCATAAACGGTAATCAACGATAGAGGCGCACACCATAGTCTCCATCCCATCAGAATATGAAAAGAATCCTTTGCATAGCGATGCTGCTTGTCTGGCTGATTATCGGTCAGACAGGAATCCTCTATGCGCAGGATTCTTATAATGTGCCCGCAAGTGGCAATCAGACGGTTACCACTTGCGATGCGTGGATATATGACCCCGGAGGTGCGAACGGTAATTACAGCAACAACAGCGATGGATATCTGGTCATTTATCCAAATTCAGCGAATGTAAAGATTTCCATTGTCTCCGGTAGTTATAATACGGAAAGTAATTGTGATAAGATTACGATATTTAGTGGAGTCGGTACGAATGGACAGCAATTGGCACAGTGGTCAGGTTCTGGAAATGTGGGAAATGTTATATCCTCTACAGCTGCGAATGGTGCCTTAACCATAAAATTTTCTTCGGATTATAGCATTGTTAAATCCGGTTTCGCCCTGCAAGTGCGGTGTATGGAAACCGTAACCATGTCAAATACCCCGCTTTCTGGATGTGGATATGTTCTTTTAGACCCGGGTGGAACGAGCAACTATTCCAATAATCAAAATGTTACGCAGACGATTTGCTCTCCAAACGGAGAAAAACTTCAGGTGTTGTTTCGTTCATTTTCGTTATCAAACGGAGATTCGCTGTATGTGCATGACGGCGGGTCCACTTCTGGACCCCTATTAGGCGCTTTTACGGGTTCTACAGTGCCATCTCAAATGGTGTCAACAGATTCTTGTGTCACATTCCATTTTATTAGTAATGCAACTGGGACGAGTAGTGGTTGGCAGGCGGTGGTTGGATGTGCCGTTTGCCACGAGGCAAGTACTGCACCGGGCTCCCCGTGTGCCTTTGACAATATTCATCCGTTCTGTACGGATCAAGGCCAATACACCTACTATTCCGGAACCTCAGGGGACGCGGACGGTTTTTTTGGTTCCTCCGATGTGGCGTGCCTCAGTTCCACGCCTGCTCCTGTATGGTACTATATGCGAGTGGAACAACCTGGTGATTTGACTATCCATATCCAGCAGCATCATGTGAATATACCTTCGTGGGGTATAGATGTGGATTTCGCATGTTGGGGACCTTTTGTGGCGAACACTGCCGCTGATTTTATTGATAATCTATGCTGTGGAATGTATGATTTGCATAAGGATGATCACCCCAATAACACCTCGTCAACTGCCCATTACCCATATGGGAATTTAGTGGATTGCAGTTATGACTCTGCCCCGACAGAAAATTGTCATATTACCAATGCCCAAACAGGACAGTATTATTTGCTGCTCATCACCAATTATAGCGAGTTGCCGGGCGTGATTACATTCAATTCCACATCAAATTCCACGGCCACGACCGATTGCAGCATTATGGCTGAGGTTTCCAACGACGGTCCATATTGTGTGGGCGACACCATACGGCTTTATTGCAACAACCCGCAGGCCGGTGCCACTTATTCCTGGACAGGCCCCAACGGTTGGTCATCAACATCGGTAAACCCCATCATTTATCCCGCTACAATGGCGATGGATGGGGATTCTTATCAGTTGGTGAAAACTTACAATGGCGTCAGTTCGAATCCTGTAACCACAACGGTTAATGTGGTTTCGCTGGACCCATCCATTACGGCTTATCCCTCCAATGTGGTCTGTGTCGGCGATCAAGTGACCCTGACGGCAGAATGCAATGTCATTTCAAATGCTATGTTAACGGGTACTTGCTCAAATCTATGGATACCAGGCGATAGTGACGCCAGCACGCTGACATTTACTTCAACTCAACCCATAACTTATGTTTTGAAACAGTCGTATGGACATTGCGTCGGTTATGATACTGTTTCCATTGAAGTTCTGACACCTGTTACCCAGATTCACGCATCCGACACGGTGATATGCCAAGGGGATACAGTGACCTTATCCGCTGATTGTCCGGACGAAACCGCAATATGCGCTTTTCAATGGACTCCGGGATTGATGGGAACTCCTGCTGTTCAGGTCACCCCCAATACCACCACATCGTATGTGTTGCAGCAAACGATTGACGGTTGTCAGGCATATGATACCGTACAAATACGGGTTAACCATCCATCGGTGAACAATGATACCATATTCCGTGTCATAACGATGGATTCGTTGCCTTACACCTTCTCGGGAAACACATTTGGGAATGTTGGCACTTTCGATATCCATCTTACCAATGCGCAAGACTGCGACAGTCTGGTTACGCTGGTTTTGAGTTTTCCTGATACGATACGCACGAGTGTGGACAGCGTTGTCTGTCCGGACCAGTTCCCGCTGGTATGGAACGGGGTGACCTTCCATCAGGACAGTTCGGCATTCGCATATTACACCGCCCAAAATGGTGCTGACAGCGTTGTGCAGATGACGGTGCGACATTATCCAACGCCTATTCAGACTGTGAATGTGGTGGCGGATGCGTGCGCGGGCGATACGCTGACGGTTTCCATAGGAACTTCCAGCGGTTCTGATGTGATCATTTCCGCTAATGCGGCCGTTCAGAGCGGCAGCCAGAAGATTTTCATCCCTGACGGCATCAGTTGTGCCCCCTATGGGACATTTTATCGTTCTATCGCGAACTTCAACCAGTTTCTGCCAGGCGCTGTGATGACCAATGTGAATGACATTCTGTATGTGCGGCTGAAAATGGAACACTCGGCTATGGAGGATCTGAAACTGTCTGTGGTCTGCCCTAATGGAAGTCGCAGCAAGCTGGTGGCTGATTACAACAATTTGACGGAGAGTTGGGGAAACATACCCAATAACTATTTCCGCACTTGTTTCGGACTTGCCAACCGCCTGACGGATAACATCACCTGCGACAGCACGCAAAATCCCATGGGTGAACCGTGGAATTACATCTGGTCTGACAATACCAACCACAATTACCAGTATGCCGCTGGAACATACGGATATTGTTATGAATCTGTGAATTTGCAGTCTTATGCGAATCCATATTGGGATTTCAACTCTCCGGAACAGATGTATTATGACAGTTATACAACGCATAAGTCTGTGAAACCCAGCAATTTGTCCAATATGTCGCAAATATACCATCCCTATCAGAATTTCAGCAGTTTGATAGGATGCCCGCTGAACGGACAGTGGTATATAGAAATCCAGGATATGTTAGAACAAGATAACGGATACCTGACAGAATGGGAATTGGCACTCGCTCCCTCGCTCTTGCAAACCGTTGCCCCGTTGGTGGTCAGCAAGCAACTTATCGGACCATGGGTGACCCGTTTGACGGATTCCACATTCACCATCACACCACCTTATGATTTAAGCGCCGACACAACCGCATCCTATCAGTTTGTCATGCAGACGGATGTGGGATGTTTGTACGATACAACCATACAAGTTACCTTCCATCGTAATTATGCCTTGTCGTTGGACACGACAGTTTGTGATGTGGAACTTCCGTTCACATGGGAAGGGCACACCTTCACCTCCGATACGAATGAGGTGCTGAATCTGCAGTCTGCCTACGGCTGCGATTCATTGATAACCCTGCAGGTGCATGTGAATCCAACCTATCAGTTTGTGGATACGGTGGACACCTGCGATATGTACACTTGGCGGGATGGCGTGACTTATACGGAAAGCACGGATGCTCCGACAATCACCTATACATCCGAATCGGGTTGCGACTCGATTGTGAAATTGCATTTGACTATTTATCATACCATCGAGACTGTGGATGTGGTTTCGGAATGTGACAGTTTCACATGGGTGAATGGTATTACCTATTACGAAAGCACCATGGACCCTGTATATGTGTTTGCCCGTGAGTCGGGTTGCGACAGCACCGTGCGGTTGCATCTGACCATAGGTCATTCGAAACAGGCGGATACAACGGTTACGGCCTGTGGCAAATATACCTGGTATGAGCATTGGGAAATCCAGAACAGTTGCGATGACCTTACGCATGTGTTCCATAAACCGGACGGTTGCGACAGTACGGTGACCCTGCATCTGACTATCTTGCCACTGCCGGAGGTGTGCTTTGATTATTATACGCTTGGCGATAATTATGAACTGGGCGCCATTTTGCATTTTGAGGAGTGTACGCCGAATATGACCAATTATCATTGGGATATGGGTAATTCTGTAACCTTTGAAGAAACAGCATTTGATTATATGTATGAGCATTCGGGCACCTATAAAGTGACCTTGATGGTGACCGATGAGAATGGTTGTCAGAATACGCATCAGCGCACGGTGGAGATAAAAGAACCTGAAATGCAGATATTTATACCCAGCAGTTTCACACCGAATCAGGATGGGCTTAACGAAGTGTTAAAACCGATAGGACTTCATATAACCGATGACCATTATTTGTTTGTGATTTATGACCGGTGGGGTGAGGTGGTGTTCAAGACCACGAATCCCGAAGAGGGATGGGACGGTAAATACAAAGGATCCATTGTGCCCAACGGTTCTGTGATGACTTATACTTTACGCTGCGCCTCTGAAAAGGGTTTGGAACGCCGGAAAGGTATGGTGGTGGTGGTTTATTGATGACAGTTTTGTTTCAGGTTTCAAGTTTCTGCACTCATGGATATTTTCACTCCCAAAACAAACAAAGACAAAGTGCCCCTCGTGGAGGGCATCCGGGCGGGTTTTCCGTCTCCTGCGGAGGATTACACCGAACCGACCTTGGATTTGAACCGTTATGTTACCAAGAATCCCGCTTCCACATTTTATGCCCGCATTACCGGTGACAGCATGATTGGAGCGGATATCCATGATGGGGATATTGTGGTGATTGACAAATCTTTAGAACCGAAAGACGGCAATATCGCCGTTTGCTTCATTGATGGTGAGTTTACATTGAAACGAATTCTCTTGGAAAAAGGACACCTTTGGCTCCAGCCCGCCAATCCCAAGTTCAAACCCATTGAAATCACCGAAGAGAACCACTTCCTCGTCTGGGGTATCGTCACACATATAGTTAAACAATTGTAATTATGGTGAAGTTTTTAGGTACACGGGGTACAAGAGGTACATGTGGAACATGTGGTAATGATACCCCATTCACCCCATTCACCCCATAAACCCCTTTCACCCATTATGTTTGGTCTGGCTGATTGTAACAATTTCTTCGTCTCCTGTGAGCGCGTGTTCCGTCCGGATTTGAACGGTCGGCCAGTGATTATTTTGTCCAATAACGATGGTTGTGTGATTTCCCGTTCCAACGAGGCCAAGCGTATCGGCATCAAGATGGGGCAGCCGTTCTATCAGCTGAAACTGATGATACAGCGATACGATGTTGCCGTGTTTTCATCCAACTATGTGCTATATGGCGATATGTCGAAACGGGTGCAGATGACTTTGCAGTCGCTGGTGCCGGCTACGGAGGTCTATTCCATCGACGAGTCTTTTCTGGACCTCCGGGGCATAGAGCATGACCAACTGGACGATTTGGGACACCATATCTCCTATGTAGTGCAACGCAATACGGGTATCCCTATCAGTGTGGGGATCGCACCTACGAAGACGCTGGCCAAGATTGCCTCCAAACTGTGCAAACAGTACCCGAAATTGAAGGGCAGCTGCTATATGCACCGACCTGAAGATATTGAAAAAGTGCTCAAGAAGTTTCCCATTGAAGATGTGTGGGGCATTGGGCGCAGATTCTCCGCTATGCTCAAAAGCCGGAACATCCTTACGGCGTATGATTTCACGCAGATGCCGGTGAGTTTGGTGCAGTCGCTGATGCATGTGGGTGGCGTGAAAACATGGCGCGAGCTTAGAGGCGAGCCCTGCGTGGAGTTTGAGGAAATGAGCAAGGACAAGCAGCAGATTACCGTGTCACGGAGTTTCAGCAAGGAACTGACAGATGTGCACGATATCCAACAGCAGGTTGCCCTGTTCACCTCCATGGCTGCTGAGAAACTGCGCAAACAAGGCAGTGTTTGTCATGAGGTGATGGTGTTTTTGCTTACGAACCGGCACCGTGACGATAAGCCGCAGCAGTTCGCCAACCGGCTGATCCGTCTGCCGGTGGCCAGCGACAGCACTCTTGAACTGGTGAATGTGGCTTCCAATGCCGCCGGAGAATTGGTGCAAGAACCATACGAGTACAAGAAAGCGGGTGTGATTTTATCCGATATTGTGCCCAAAAACGCCATGCAAACCGCCTTGTTTGATGAAGTGGACCATCAGAAACAGGACCGGCTGATGCGAGCGTTGGATGCCATTAACAAGAAACAGGGCGCGCGCTCTGTCGTGGTGGCCAGCGCGGGCTTTCAAGGCGTGAAAATGAACCGCCAGCATCTGTCTCCCAACTATACCACCGAATGGGGAGAAATTATTGAAGTGAAAGGGTGAACAGAGGAAAAGAGGAGGAGAGGAAAAGAGGAAAAGAGGAAAAGAGGAAGAGAGGAAAAGAGGAAGAGAGGAAAAGAGGAAGAGAGGAAAAGAGGAAGAGAGGAAAAGAGGAAGAGAGGAAAAGAGGAAGAGAGTAGGGAGTAGGGATGGGGCTTTTTATTGTCTTTTCACCACCAGTTGCGCATTCTCGAATTTCACCACTACGATTTCCGCACCTTTGTCGATGAGGCCGTGCTCGGAGGTGGCTTCCAAAATCTCGCCGTCAATGTTGATCTTGCCTGCGGGGCGCATGAAGGTGGACGCGACACCTGTTCTGCCCACATATTGCTGCATCCGTAAATCCTGCGCGGAGAATCCCTTGTCGGTTTCCAACTCGGTCTTTAACGCCAGACTGCCAAAACGCGTGTCGGCGGTGATGAGTTTTTTGCCCAACCATAGCGACAAGAAGAATCCGGCGGTGGTGCCAAGCACTACGATGAGTGCGCTGGTGCCCACCTGTGCGGCGGCATCCAAACTGGGGTTGAAGTTGAACTTGAACCCCACATTGAACACCATGGTCAGGATGAAGGCGGTGAATATCAGAATGATGCCGGATATGCCCGCCACACCAAATCCCGGGATGACGAAAATTTCCAACATCAACAGCAAGACACCCACAAGGAAAATGAGGATTTCCCAATGCTGGGCCAACCCTTCCAAATAGTGCGGAGCAAAAAACAACAGCGCTCCGATAATGGCGATGATGATGGGCAGTCCCAGTCCGGGTGACTGTAATTCAAAATACAACCCACCTACGATGCACATGATCAGAATGCCGCTGACAACCGGATTGACCAGGAAGTTGATGAACTTGTCAATCCATGACAAATTCTGTTCGGTGATGGAGTAGGGGATGATTTGGGCATTTTGCAAAACTTCCTCCCGTTTTTCGGCTGTACCTTCGCAGAAACCGTTCGTTATCGCTTCTTCAGAGGTGAATGTCAGCACTTTACCCTTTTCGCTAATCCCTTTTATTTCCACATCTGGATCCACCATGGCCTGGGCGATATCGGGATTGCGGTGGTTCTTCTCGGCGGTGGCCCGCATTAGCGAGCGCATGTACGACTGGTACTTGTCGGGCATGATCTCACCGTTCTGGTTGACCACGGAGGCCGCTCCAATAGAGGATCCCGCCGCCATGTATATGCTGTCACATGCGATGGCGATCAGCGCACCGGCAGAGGCGGCATTGTTGTTGATGAACGCAATGGTAGGCATGGGCGCGTTCATCAGCAGTGTGCGGATTTTGTCGGCAGCGTCCAACTCACCACCGAAAGTGTTCAGCTCCAGCAAGATATAGTCCGCCTTCATTTCGGTGGCGTCTTTCACCGCACGCTCGGTCAGACGGAGCGCCGGCTTGGAGATGTTGTCGTCAATGGCATAGTAATAGACTTTCTGTTGCGCTGATACTGTCATAACAACCAGCCAACTCGCGAGAAACATTAGTATGTTTTTGATTTTCATATCCAGAATAAAATTATCAGTTACTCTCTTACTCTTTTACTCATCTACTCTCTAATCGTTTACGCCAGTTCCACCATGTGAGGAACAGGTAATTTCAAGTCCCTTATGAAGGTTTCGGCATTGATTTTGGCTGAGAAACTGGAGAAGTCAACATGGTAAACGTCGTTGTTCTCCAGAATACGGATGGCAAATGGGGTGCCGCCCTTGTGGTCGTCAATCTGTTCCTTCAGCATGTGGGCAAGTTCCGCACTGACATCCCGAATGCTTATCACAAGCCGGACTTCCTTGCAGAGTTTCTCATAGGCCTCTTCCAAATATAGTATTTGGGAGGGTATGACATCCTTTCTTGTCTTGTCCTGTCCTGTTTTCTTGTCGTGCCAGACATTGATTTTCAAAAAGGCGCGGACAAAGAGCCGTTTCCCAGGGACGAAAAGATGTCTGTATTTGGTGAAATCCTCGCCATACAGTCCCCATTTCCAGGTGCCCTCATAGTCTTCCATCGTAATGATGCCGAAGTCTTTGTTGGTGCGTGTGACACCGGTACTCACATCATTGACCATGCAGGCGAAAGCGAAACTCTTGTTCCCTCCAAAACGCTTTGTCAGATACTCATCGTCATTGAGCTGGAGGAGATTGGTGTTGCAGAAACTGTGTATGATAGGTCTGAATTCATCCAATGGATGTGCGGAGATGTAGAATCCGGCAACCTCCTTCTCTCGTCTGAGTTGTTCAAAGGTGCTCCAGGGTTCACACTGGGGTATTTCGGGATTGCTCTCTTTTTTCACCGTTTCATCCATGTCGAAGATGGAGAATTGGTTCTGCACACCGCTTTGGCTTTTTGAGGCGAAGGAGATGAGTTTGTCGATGTAGTTGTGTCCGGTGCCGTCTTCAATGAAGAATTGCGCCCGGTGCATTTCTGGGAAGCAATCGAATGACCCCGCCATAGCCAATGCTTCAATGCAGCGCTTGTTGCAGTTGCGCAGGTTCACGCGGGTGACGAAGTCGAAGATGTCTTGGAATGGTCCATTAGCGTTGCGCTCCTCGATGATGCTGTCCACCGCGCTGGAGCCCACGCCCTTTAGTGCGGCCAATCCGAAGCGGATGTCACCCTTTGGGTTCACGGTGAAGGTGGCGTCCGACTCGTTGATGTCGGGTCCAAGCACTTGTATGCCCTTGCGCTGCACATCCTCGATGAACACACTGATGGTCTCAATGTCGGTGATGTTGTTGGTGAGGTTGGCCGCCATGAACTCGGCAGGGTAGTGCGCTTTCAAATAGGCGGTTTGGTAAGCCACCCAAGAGTAGCAAGTGGCGTGCGATTTGTTGAAGGCGTATGAGGCGAATTTCTCCCAGTCGCCCCAAATCTTCTCCAGCACTTTCTCATCGTGTCCGTTGGCTTTGCCCTGTTCGATGAATTTTGGTTTGAGATGATCCAGCTTGTCCTTCTGTTTCTTGCCCATGGCCTTGCGCAGTGTGTCGGACTCGCCTCGTGTGAAGTTGGCTAACAACCGTGACAGAAGCATCACCTGCTCCTGGTACACTGTGATGCCGTATGTGTCCTTCAGATACCGCTCCATGATGGGGATGTCATACTTGATTTCCTCACGGCCTTGTTTGCGGTTGATGAACTGCGGAATGTAGTCCATGGGCCCCGGCCGGTACAGTGCGTTCATAGCGATGATATCTTCGAACTTACTGGGTTTCAGTTCTTTCAGATATTTCTGCATGCCAGGCGACTCAAACTGGAATGTGGCTACCGTGTCGCCGTTGCAGAACAATTGGTAGGTTTCAGGATCGTCAATGGGAATGGCGTCAATGTCAATGTCTTCCCCTTTCGATTTCTTGATGTTGCGCAGCGTCTCCTTGATGATGGAAAGCGTTTTCAATCCAAGGAAGTCCATTTTGATAAGCCCGACATCCTCAATGACAGAACCTTCATACTCTGTAACGAGCACATCCTCTTTGGAGGCTTTGTCTTCCACGGTGGAAAGAGGGGCGAAATTGGTCAGGTCATCGGCACCGATGATGATGCCGCAGGCGTGCACGCCAATCTGCCGTACCGTGCCTTCCAGCTGGGAGGCATACTCAAGGACTTCGTGAATTTCTTTGTTCTCGCTTTGGTAAGCCGCTTTCATCTCCGGAACCATTGCGATGCAGTTTTTCAGGTTCACCTTCGGCGCTTTGCCCGTTTTAGGGTCTTCGGGGAACTTGGCCGGAACCAGTTTTGCCAGTTGGTTAGAGATGTTGAGGTCCAAATCCTGCACGCGGGCCACATCCTTGATGCTCGATTTGGCGGCCATGGTCCCGTAGGTGATGATATGGGCGACGCGCTCCTTGCCGTATTTTTTGGTGATCCAATCCAGCACTTTGTATCGTCCGTCATCGTCAAAGTCAACATCAATATCCGGTAATGAGATACGGTCGGGATTCAGGAAGCGCTCGAACAGCAAGTCGTATTTTAGTGGATCTATATCCGTGATTTTCAAACAGTAAGCTACTACGGAACCGGCGGCGGAGCCACGGCCGGGGCCTACCGACACGCCCATGTCGCGGGCGGCGGCGATGAAGTCCTGCACAATGAGGAAGTATCCCGGAAAACCCATGTTGCGCATGACACCCAACTCGAAATCGATGCGCTCCTGAATCTCAGGATCCAAGTTTTCGCCGTAGCGGTTGTGCGCGCCATCCATGGTGAGCTTGCGAAGGTAGTCGGACTCCAGCTTGATACGGTAAACCCGCTCCAAACCGCCGAGTTTCTCAATTCGGCCTTTTCCCTCCTCGTCCGACTCGAATTCGGCGCGCAGGTCATCCTCCGTGAATTTCTGCTTGTAGGATTCCACAGTGCCGAAAGACTCCGGGATGTCGAACACGGGCATGATAGGCGCATGTTTCAGTTTGTAGGTCTCTACCTTATCGACAATTTCCTGTGTGTTGGCCAGCGCTTCGGGCACATCGGCGAAAATCTCCGCCATCTCTTCGGGCGTCTTCAACCATTCTTGTTTCGTGTAATGCAGTCGGTCGGTGTCGTTGAGCCGTTTGCCGGTGCTGAGGCAGATCAGTCGGTCGTGCGCTTCCGCGTGTTCCTCTTCCACAAAGTGCACATCGTTGGTGGCGATCACTTTGGTTCCTGTTTCGGCGGCCAGGCGGAGAATGCCCTCGTTAACCAGCTTCTGCTGCTCATAAACGGTGCGGTCACCACCGGGCTTGTTGGTCTCATGTCGTTGTATTTCAAGATAATAGTCATCACCGAAGATGCTTTTGTACCAGGTTACAATTTCTTTGGCTTTCTCATAGTCCATGTTGGCGAGTGCCTTGGGCACTTCGCCGGCCAGGCAGGCGGAGGACACGATGATGCCTTCGTGGTATTTCTCCAGCAACTCGTGGTCGATGCGCGGGCGTTGGTATTTGCCTTCAATCCAGGCGTAGGACACCATCTTGCACAGATTGTGGTAGCCGGTTTCGTTTTTGGCCAGCAATATCAAGTGGTAGCCGCTGAAGTTCTCCTTGAATTCTTTTACCAGACGGCTTCCTGTGGGGTTGCTCTTGGTTTGTCTTGCCACATACGCCTCGCAGCCGAAAATGGGCTTGAAGATTTTTGCCTTGGCGGCGGAAAGTCTCTCACGGCAGGCGGCCAAATCCTCCTCCGAGGTCAGTCCCGCCATTTCTTTTTCTATGGCCTTGATTTCATCCTTGACACCTCCGTTCTTTTTGTCCACATAGTCAAAAAACTCCTTGATTCCGAACATGTTACCATGATCGGTGATAGCCATGGCGTTCATGCCCGTGCGCAGGCATTTGTCCACCAAATCCGATATTTTGGACATGCCGTCCAGGATAGAATACTCCGTATGAACGTGAAGATGTGTGAATTGAGGCATAATGGTTAGGTTTCAGGTTTGATAAATTGTCTGTCGGCAAAAATAGGAAATTATTGTGTACATATGATGGCATAGTCGCGGAAAAGATATTAACAGTGGCATTAATATAGATGCTGACACGGTTTAATTTTTAGATTCCGCTTAACGCTGTTGGTGCGCACACCATTCCGCCATGAACATAGTGAACGGCGGAATTTCAATCAACAACTCTTCTGTTTTAAACGGGGTGGCCGTAGGCCAGGGTAGTAATATAAAAAATCATAATACCTTGAAAACAAATGGCTATCACCAACTCTGTGGATGCTTTTGCGAACACCATGTACACAATGGCGCATGCCCATGTGTGTAGCAGTAATCATGTGTGATTTCGCCCAGTTTTGCGAGAAAAAACGGACAAGAATTGAATGACATTGGTTTCGATAAGTTGTGTTTATGACCACTGTCGGATTATGCAATTTATTGAATATAAATTAGATGTGTCAATATTTTGGGAGGTTTTCAGAAAAATGAAAAAATCTTAATTTGATAAGTGGTTCCATATCAAAAAAAGTGTATTTTTGCAACCCAAAAAATAAGCGATAAAAATAATTAAAGATATAGAGAGATGAAACAAGAATTGATTCAGTACGTAGAGGATAATTTCATTCAGAAACAAGAATTTCCGAAATTCAAAGCCGGTGACACCATTACCGTTTCTTATAGAATCGTGGAAGGCTCCAAAGAGCGTATCCAGCAGTTCCAAGGCGTGGTTCTGCAAATCAATGGTACCGGTGCTACCAAAACTTTCACCGTTAGAAAAATGTCCAGCGGTATTGGCGTGGAAAGAATTTTCCCGTTCACCACTCCGATGATCGCCGGTCTTACCGTGAACAAACGCGGTGTTGTTCGTCGCGCCCGCATTTACTACTTCCGTAATCTCACCGGTAAGAAAGCCCGTATCAAAGAACGCAGAGGTTAATAGTTATCTTAAAAACATATATAAAACTTCTCCAGCTCGGAGAAGTTTTTTTTTGCACTTCTTTTTTTTGTATCTTTGCGCCCTATTATAATAATATAGTATCCGTGGCACTAAAAGACTCGTTCGAACGTTCAGGAAACATACTCTTCAAGTACAGGGGGCAGATTCCCGTGCTCCTGTTCCTGCTTGCCATCCCGCTGTTGTTCGGGTCAAACCGTATTTTCTATTTCCAGATTTTCATGGGCCAGTGGAAAGTGATGCGCATCGTCACCATTGTGCTAGCCATTGCCATTACCCTTTGCGGACTCCTGCTGCGCGCTTACACGGTCAGCACCACTCCGAAAGGCACTTCCGGACGCAACACATCAGGCCAAGTGGCCAAAACGCTGAACACTAAGGGCATCTATTCCATTGTGCGCCACCCGCTCTATCTGGCCAATTACCTGATATGGGCCGGCGTGCTGGTGTTTACCATGAACATCTATGTCTTCCTAATTGTATCCTTAGCCTATTGGATTTACTATGAACGCATTATGTTTGCCGAGGAGGCCTATTTGCGCCAACAGTTTGGCGAGGAATTTGAGGAATGGGCCGCCCGCGTGCCCGCCTTTATTCCTAAGTTCTCGCTGTTCCAGAAAGGTGATATGCGGTTCTCGGTCAAGACATTCCTGCGCCGTGAGTACGCCACCATCTATTCCACCGTGTTCTCTTATGTGATAGCCGACTACTTGCTGTTCATCCTGATTGTAGTTGTAAACACCCCGTTCCAGATTCCGTTTGCCAAATGGATCCGTCCATCCCTCTATATACTCCTTGCATTTACTGTTATCACACTCATTATCAAACTTATAAAACACAAAACCGATTGGCTTAAAGCCGACAATAAACGCGACTGATAACTGTACGAGCGCACGGCCGGTTGTAAAGACATACGGCCGTATGTCTCAATAAAAAAAATAATATTACTATGAACATCACACACATCGAACATCTCGGCATTGCCGTGAAAAGTCTGGAGACCGCTATCCCGTACTACGAGAAAGTGCTGGGTCTCAAATGCTACAACATTGAAGAAGTTGCTGACCAGAAGGTGAAGACCGCTTTCTTCAAGGTTGGCCAAACCAAGATTGAATTGCTGGAGCCGACATCTCCGGAGAGCACCATCGCCAAATTCATTGAGAACCGTGGCGAAGGCATCCATCATCTCGCGTTTGCCGTTCCGGATACGGCGGAAGCGCTGAACGAGCTGGCAGAGAAAGAAGTGCGTCTCATCGACAAGGCCCCGCGCGCTGGTGCCGAAGGACTCATGATCGGTTTCGCACATCCGAAATCCACCTGTAGCGTCCTGACCGAATTCTGCTGCAAACCGGAAGAATAAACCTGCCGATTTACGAAGATGAAGAATAAGAATCCCTGGCTTGTCTGTGTGAAATGGGGCGCGCTGCTCGGTGTGGCGCTTTCCATTTTCGAGTTGGTGAAGATGGTGGCCCGCAATGTGGAGTTTGAGGGTGTCAAAATGTTTGATATTGCTATTATCATCGTTTTCATCCTGCTGATCCACGCCGGAGTGAAGGAATTCAAGGAAAAGTATCCTCAACGGCTGTCATTCGCTAAGGCCTTCATGGCCTGCATCATCATCTCTTTTGTAGGCGCCGTGCTCTTTTTCGGTTACGATTTGCTGCACTACTCGTTGATTGAAAAAGATGGGTTGGCCAAGAAGTATGATAAAGCCCTGAACAATTTCCGTGCTTCCATCGAGCGCGACACCATCTCCACTTTGGAGTTGAATGCCTACTTGGACACCGTAAAGGTGATGATGGAAGAACAGGAAACGCTTGTGTGCCAAGAGAATACATTGAGCGATTCCATCCGTATGGATGTGCACCGGGGCACGCAATTGATCGAGCGCTTCTATGATGAGAAGATGACCGCGCGCCGTGCTGCGGACACTGCCCACAACTATCAGATGGCCAATTTCGCTCCGTATGCCCGTAGGGTCCTCGTGGAGACACTCCAGTTGTATATTGCTCAAAATGAGACGGAAAATTCCACTCGTTATGTGGAGCAGGTGGTCCAGCAGACCAATTCCCAATTGGCAACGGTGAATCCCGTTGACGCCCGTTTCGAGCAAAACAAATCTCATGTGCCCCATTATGACAAAGCGCTGACATATGTTTCGGTCAGTGCCATGATGAACCTGCTCTATGGCATGTTTTTCGGGCTCTTCGTGGCCATGTTCCACTACCGGTCCAAAAATCCAATTGAGGAAAAGGCTGAGAGTTGAGAACAGCTATAGGCCATTAGTTTTCCCCTTTCTAACCTTATAAACCTTACAAACTTTCTAACTTTACAAACTTTACGAACCCCAATACTATGAATATTTCCGTAATCGTTCCCCTTTACAATGAAGAAGAGTCCCTGCCCGAATTGGCAAGTTGGATCAAACGCGTGATGGACGAGCATCAGTTCACCTACGAAATACTGATGGTGGATGACGGTTCCACTGACAGTTCCTGGAATGTGGTTCAAACGCTGCATCAGGAGAACGAGCATGTGAAGGGCATCCGTTTCCGCCGCAATTATGGTAAGTCCGCCGCCTTGAATACAGGTTTTGAGGCCTGCCAGGGCGATGTGGTCATCACCATGGACGCTGATCTTCAGGACAGTCCGGATGAGATTCCGGAACTGTACCGGATGATTACCGAAGATGGGTATGACTTGGTTTCTGGTTGGAAAAAGGTGCGTTATGACTCCAAAATAGCCAAAAACATCCCGTCCAAGTTCTTCAATTGGACCACGCGCAAGATGTCGGGTATCAAACTGCACGATTTCAACTGCGGATTGAAAGCCTACAAGAAGGATGTGGTAAAATCCATCGAAGTGTACAGCGAGATGCACCGTTATATTCCGGTTATCGCCAAGTGGGCTGGTTTCAGCAAGATAGGGGAGAAGGTGGTGGTGCACCAAAAACGCAAATACGGGGTCACCAAATTCGGTCTTGACCGTTTTGTGAACGGCTATCTGGACCTGCTGACCATCACATTCATGACCAAGTTTGGCAAGAAACCGATGCACGCATTCGGCGTTTGGGGCAGTTTGTCATTTTTGGTCGGTTTTGTATGTGCCATTTGGCTGATCATTGCCAAACTCGTGCATCAGGCCCATGGTTTGCCTTATCGCCAGGTGATGGACCAACCGCTCTTCGGCATCGCCATGCTGGCTATGGTTCTCGGATTCATGATGTTCCTGGCCGGATTCTTGGGCGAACTCATCGCCCGCAACGGCTCCGATCGAAACAAGTACCTTATTTCTGACAAAATCAATTAGTTATGGCTATAAGACCTACTCGTATATTTGACATTCTGGATGTCATTTCCGAAAAATATGAGAAGCCCGATTTCTTTGCCAAACGCACAGATGACGGCAATGGTTGGGTGACCTACAGCATTCCCGAATATGTGGATTATGCCCACAATTTCGCTTGCGCTTTCTTGGAACTCGGTTTCCAAAAGGGCGATAAGATTGTCACCATCATGCGTAACCGTCCGGCATGGAATTTCTTGGATATGGGCATCATGCTGGCCGGCATGATTCATGTGCCCGTTTATCCTACCCTTAATCCGGAAGAATACCGCCATATCCTGAACCATTGCGACTGCAAGTGCATCGTGTTCGGCATTGAATCCATTTACAAACGGGTGGAGCCCGTCATTCCTGATATCCAGCAGCATCCGTTGTTGTACGGTGTGGATAAGGTGAACAATGTTCCCTCCCTGGAGGAACTGCTTGAGTTGGGACGCCAGAACCGCGAGAAATGGGAACCGGTGATTGAGGAAAACAAGCGTACGATCACTACCGATGATATCGCCACCATCATCTACACATCCGGCACCACCGGGAAATCCAAGGGCGTGATGCTGTCGCATGGCAACATTTGCAACAATTTCCTTCCTATTGTGGAGGATTTGCAGCTTTTGGATTATCATAGCAAGATGTTGAGTTTCTTGCCGTTATGTCATGTCTATGAGCGTATTGTGAACTATCACTACCAGTACATGGGTGTGAGTCACTATTATGCCGGCAGTCTGGCCACCATCGCAAAAGACATGCACGATATGCACGCCGACGGTTTCTGTGCCGTGCCGCGCGTTTTTGAGATGATGTACGACAAGTTGTATGCCAGCGGCAAGAATCTGAAAGGAATAAAAAAATATATCTATTTCTGGGCATTCCGCTTCGCCACCAAGTTCGACTATTACTGTGAGCGTCCTCTATACCTGCTCAAGTACAACATTGCCGACAAACTGGTGTACAGCAAGTGGCGCGAGGCGTTGGGAGGTCACGAAATGACAGTCGTATCCGGCGGTTCCAGTATTCCCGAAAAGGTGATACGCCTGTTTGTGGCTGCCAAAATCCGCGTGTATGAGGGATATGGCCTCACCGAGACTTCTCCGGTTATCGCCGTGAACAATCCTAGAGGCCACAGCATCCAAATCGGCTGCGTGGGCGAAATCCTTCGTGGCGTGGAATTCAAGCTGGCCGCTGACGGCGAGATTCTGACCAAGGGTCCCTGCCTGATGAAAGGATATTACAAGGACGAGGAATACACCAAGGAGGTGATTGACGAGGATGGTTGGTTCCATACCGGCGATATCGGCACTCTTGAGAAAGGCCGTTATCTTAAAATCACAGACCGTAAAAAGGAGATTTTTAAGCTCTCCTTGGGCAAATATGTCGCTCCACAGGTGGTGGAAAGCAAGTTGCATGAATCCGAATACATTGACAATGTGATGGTTATCGGAGAGAACGAGAAGTTTGCCTCCGCCATTATCGTGCCTTCGTTTGAGAATCTTGAGACATTCTTCAGAAAACGCCGCCTGTCCATGCCCACCTCCCGCGAGAATATCATCCGTCATCCGGAAGTGATGGCCCTGATGTCCAAAGAGGTGGATAAAGTGAACAAGACGCTGGCGGATCATGAGCAAATCAAGCGTTTCCGAATGGTGCCCGACACATGGAATATCGGAGAGGAACTCTCGCAGACAATGAAACTGAGACGCAAGGTCATCTATCAGAAATACGACGCTCTTTGCCGCGAAATCTATAATTACGACAAGAAAGAAGATTAGAGAAACACGGTCGTGCGTCTCAGGACACAAGCGGTGAAAGAGGTTGATGAGGTAAATGGGGTGAAATGGGAACATGAGGTGAAAATGATTTAATAGGTGAATTGGAAATATGGGAAAAAGAATTCTATTTTTGTTGGTTGTTGTACTGATGTGTGGTCTTGCAGGGGCACAGACTCTGCGGGGGCGTGTGCTGGAGGTGAATGAGCAAGGAGACACCACCGCCGTGTCTTCGGCGGCCCTTCAGTGGCTGCACACCGCTGTGGGCACGCACTCGGATGCGAACGGTGAGTTTTCGCTTCCTCGCTCCAAATCTGATTCCCTGGTGGTGTCTTTCCCGACCTATCAGCCGGACACGCTTTGGATTACGCCGACACAAAATGAGGTTACCATTTTTCTGTCACATGCCCACTCACTGGCGGAAGTGAGTGTGGTGGGGCGTGACGGGTCGTTTATTTCCACGCAACCTATTCTTACCACGGTGATTACGCAACAAGGTCTCCGCCGTGCCGCATGTTGCAACCTCGCCGAGAGTTTTGAGAGCAGCGTGGCCATCGATTCCGAATTTCCGGACGCGGTGAGTGGCGCGCGCCAAATCTCCATGCTCGGATTGGCGGGCGTGTATTCCCAAATTCTGCTGGAAAATGTGCCCTTTATCAGACTTCTTGCGCACCAGTTCGGTCTCGGATTCGTCCCTGGATCGTGGATGGAGTCAATCAGTCTTTCGAAAGGAACCTCTTCAGTGGTAAATGGCTTTGAAGCGATTACCGGCCAGATTAATGTTGACTACAAGAAACCGGAGACGAATTTGGAGCGCTTCTTCATGAATTTTTACGCCAATTCGATGGGTAAAGGCGAATTGGCGATGAATACACGCATTCCAATAGGCAAAAAGGATAAGGCGAGCACGAATTTCCTCGTTTTCCTGGCCGACCAGTTTGCGAAAATGGATATGAACAAGGACGGTTTTATGGATGTGCCGCGTAGTCGTCAGGTCAATGTGATGAACCGATGGGATTATAAGTCTCCGGTGGTGGAAGGCCGCACAATGGCCGGTTTTGTGTGGGACAACCGATTCGGCGGGCAGATGGGATATCATCCGAATGGCATTATGCCGGCTATTCCGGTTTATGGTTTCACCGCTGACAATAAGCGGGTGGATGTCATTACCAAGAACGGAATCCTGTTGAATGGCGAACACGAAAGCATAGGTACGATTATTTCCTATACCGGACATTGGCTCAATTCCCACTATGGATCAACCAAGGATTATCAGGGGGATCAGCATAGTGTTTATGCTAATGTGTTGTATTCCAATAAATTCGGTGTTAAGGAACGCCATAAGTTAACGGCGGGCGGTAGTCTGCAGTTCGATTGTTTGAATGAGTATTTTCAGAATATAAGCCAAGTTGATTTTTTTGACTACAGCAGACCTCATCATCATGATCTGATTCCCGGTGTTTTTGCCGAATATGCTTACATTATTGACCCGAAATTGGTGGTGATGGCCGGTATGCGCTTGGATTACAATATGGTACGCGACAGACAGCATTCGAATATTTGGGAGAGCATCAATCAGTTGTTCTGGACTCCGCGTGTGCACCTCAAATGGCAGGCGACCAAAAACCTGTCCGTGCGTGCTTCGGCGGGAAAAGGGTACCGAAACGCCCATTTTTTCACCGAGAACCAGTCGCTGTTGTTTTCTTCCCGCAGCATTTGTTTCGACGGTCATACAAAGCCCGAAGAGGCGTGGAATGCGGGAGCAAGCATGGTTTATCAGTTTGACATGCCCGCGGGTAAAGGATCTGTGGCAATTGATTATTTTTACACGCATTTTTTGCAGCAGATGATTGTGGATTTGGACCAGAATGTGCATGAAATACATTATTACGCCCTCAACGGCGATTACAATGGTTATGGAAACCGTTCTCGCTCACATTCCGCGCAGATTGAAGTGACCCTCTGGCCGTTCAAACGCTTCGAGATGTTGCTGGCCTATCGATACAATGATGTGCGTTATATGCGCAATGGAGAGATGCGGCAGAAGGACTTGATGAGTCCGCACAAGGCACTCGTCAATCTTAACTACAGCACCCGTTATGACAAATGGAAGTTCAATGTGACATTGCAGGTGAACGGTCCGCAGCAACTCCCCGACATGTCTGCCAACCCGGCCAGCTCGCTGCCGGAGTATGCGCCAGCGTATTGCATTCTTAATGCGCAGATAACCAAGAAATTCCGCCGATGGGAAATATATGTGGGCGCAGAAAACATGCTCAACTATAAGCAAACCAATCCTATTGTGGATGCGCGGAATCCCTTTGGCGACAATTTCGACGCCACAGTAGTATATGCTCCGATTACGGGCATAATGGGTTATTTGGGTGTCCGTTGTATCCTGAAATAGAGTCATATACGGATATGCTAAAAAAATGTATTTTTGCACGATTTAACCCAAGACCCTTTTTTGAGTCATAAAAGAGTTTGAAATTTATTATTAACCAATATCAAATACTGAAAAATGAAAAAATTCATCTTGTTGGCCCTGATGGCCGTAGTGACGCTGGGTGCTTACGCTCAAATGCAAAGCGTTACCATTCAAACCAATGCTTCTCTCAAATGTCAGAAGTGCATTGACCGTTTCAAAGATAATGTCCCGTTCTTCAAGGGCGTGAAAGATTACACATACGATGCCAACACGGCAAAAATCACGATCAACTACGATTCCAAGAAGACCACTCCTGACCAGTTGCGTCAGCAAATCAGCAAATTAGGTTACAATGCGGATGCTGTGAAGGCCGATCCCGCCGCTCGTGAGAAACTCCCCGCATGTTGCAAGAACAGCGGGACCTGTGGCCACGCCGAGAAAACCGCTGCGCCGGAGCACAAATGCCAACACGCTGACGGACAACACAAATGCCAAGGCCAAGCCGCTGGTGAACACAAATGTCAGGGTGCCGCTAACGGCGAGCACAAATGCCAAGGCCAGGCTGCTGGTGAGCATAAGTGCCAGGGTCACGCCGAAGGTCAGCACAAATGCCAGGGTGCCGCTAATGGCGAGCACAAATGTCAAGGCCAGGCCGCTGGTGAACACAAATGCCAGGGTCATGCCAACGGCGAGCACAAGTGTGCTGGAGCCCAGGAACATAAATGTCAAGGGCAGAAAGTGGACAACTCAAAAGCGGTAGAGAAAAAATAAGCCTTTTGGAATTTTAGAAAAACAGAAGCACCACAGTCATCGGATTGTGGTGCTTTTTTATTGTCTGGCTTTGGCGCATGGCATGTTCTGTTTCATGCGACACTCGCGCTGAGATGATGTACTGCGCGCCTAAAGTGTAATGCTCAAAAGTTCTTCGGCGAAGCGATGGATTCCGTTCCGAATTCGCTCTATTTGTTTTTTACGGGGTGTTGCTCTGTGGTTGAGGTAATTGGATAGTTGTTTTTGGTTGATCCCGGTCATTTTCTCCATGCCAGATAGTGACATAAAGTTGGAATAATATTCAAGGAAAGAAGGTACATCAATCTTCCATTCTATGCTGTATTCATCCTTCAAAAGAAAAGGCCATTGTTCTTCAGGCTTGGTTTCTTTCAGAAGTCGAATGGCCTCTACGGTATCCATTTTTACGGCTTCTATGGAATCTCCAGCCGCATAGATGCCATCACAGTTTTCAGCATAGGCACCAAAGTGGTCTTTTGATTTCTCTATTATCATAATGATCTTTTCCATAACAATCTTCTTCCTTTTTGTATCAAATTCCATATCGTTTTATAATTTTGTTTGCAAGGCCTTTGGGGATTTCATGAGCGCCATGATAAGGTATGGGTTCGGTTATTTGCGCATCTTTCACATAAAAATAGTGACTTCCAACAGCATGATCAAATCTCCACCCAGCACGGATAAACCGCCTATGTAATTCTGTATATTTCATTTTGAATGGTTTTCACGGTGCAAAAATAGCAAAATTTCTATTGTTTGCACATGCAAGTTGCAATAAAATAATATTGGTTTTTTGATTTATGGTTCGCAGTAATAGGATATTGCATGGTCTTGAGTTTTGCGGCACAAGACGCATTTTCATCAAAGCATGATTCATGCCGCAGCAAAATAGAAGCAGAATAATTCCTATACTGATTTCAGAGCATCTCGAATCTGTTTGTCAGTGATGTTTTCTTGGTTGCTTTTGTCATAAATGGATAATAATACAATCTCGTTTTTTCCCCTCCTCTGGGCAAAAACATTAAAGTAAATAACTCTGGCTCCACCGCGTTTGCCTTTGCTCTTGGATTTAATGGCCATTCTTATCTTATACACGTCATCAAATAACAATGTGCCACATTCTGGATTGTCTATTAACAAGTCGGCTAAATCTTTCAGATCGTTTTTTAGGGATGGATATTTTTTTGCAAGCGCTTTTGCTTCTTTGTCAAATTTAGGAATAGTAGTTACAATTGGTTTCATAGTTCGTTAAACAGATTGGCTATGGGACGTGTCTCAACTTTGCCCTTCTTTACATCAGAATAACTTTTTGCAATTTCGAGAGCTTCTGCCGATACATTATCCTTCCCAATTATTTTAACTTTGCCACCAAGTGAAATGAATAATTGTATCAACTGCTTGAAAACAGTATTTCTACCATCATATTCTAAGGTTATTGTCGCCATAGCATAATTCTCCTATCGTTTTTACGCCACAAAGATAATGATTTTTCTCATAATTATTTTTTTACATTAACATAAAATGTTTTCAAATACAAATATTGATTATCAGAGCATTTTCATCAATTATCACATGGACAATACGTCAAATCTTTAATTATCAAAGTGCCCAAATCAACACGAGGTTTATATAAAGACAAAATCCGTGGATAATCCTCAAAGTACCTGCCACTTGGCAACCTAAAACCAGTTTTTGCAGATGTATTAGCAAAATCAACAAAAGTGCCATCAATGTAATAGAGATTCTTATCTATGAGATTTGTCATTTGATCTTTCTCCATTTTTGTGAGGACTTGAAAAGACATCTCGTATTTATCGAAATCAAAGTTTGTGCTAAATTTAACTACATAATACTTGTTGCCTTCATATGGCAAACACATCTCGTACTGCATTGGGATTTCTTTGAGGAAGGCTAAACTCTTTCCACGATATTTTTGAATTCTTGTTTTCAGTGTATCAGCAAAAACTTGTTTTGTCATATCATTATTCATAACATTAGGCATTTCGCTAAAGCATGAATCAATAATGTTCTCTATAAGATAATGATCCTCCTCATACTCACTATCATTTTGTTTGTTATTTGCAGAATTATGTTGACTACTTGATTCACATGATACTATAGCCAGACAGCAAATGATAAAGATATAAAGACCTTTTTTCATATCGTATAAAAAATGATGATGTATAAATTCACAAGAAAAAAAGTACATCGTTTGAATTCATTTTACAATGACTATAGATAAATCCATAGCATTTTTCCAAATTACATATTGATATATTTTACTGGATTTGCACTATGACCATAGAAACCTCTCACACTCTTTCCAATGTAATCGTTTCGAATATCTTCAATTCCCACAAACTCCACTCTGCCGATATATTTAGGCTCTTTTGTGTAAGTCCACTTTTCAGGCACATAAACGGCTTTGACAACACCATCTACAATAGCTAGAACATGTGTGGCCTTGGAAGCTCTATCCATATTTATTTTCCAATATTTGCGTGACATTTCATAAAGATTCTCACGCAATATAGAACCAACCTTCACACAGATAATTCTATCTGTAGAACGTGGGTTAAGTTCATCTATCATATTCATAAACTGTACTTGTTCTATTTGTTTTTCAATTATTTCTGCACCCTTACCTTGCTCTCGCGGTGCCAGTCAACGGTTTTGCCGAGGAACGAGGCGCCAAGGTAACCGCGCATGTGCAAGGTGTTCTTGTCGGAAGACATGCGGATATAGGTGCTGTATGTGCCCGACTTGCCCGGATATTTCAACTTGCCCTTCCGGTATTCCTTGGCTTCTGGGTCATACACCAGTTTGGTCATGAACACCAGACCCAACTGATTCTTCTTTTTGGGGTTCTCCACCCAGACCACCTTGGCTTCGTAGGTGCCGTCGGCAGCTTTGTAAATCTCGCATTGCGAGCCCTCTTTGGAGAACGGGTCCACGGAATGGAATATACCGCAAATATCATCGGCTTTCTGCGCGTAACTGGCCATGGCAATCATGACCACCAAAAATGTTGTCAATAACTTTTTCATCATTTCTTCTTATAATCTTTACTCTTTTCCTCTCTTCCTCTCTTCCTCTCTTATTATTCCTCCGGTGCGAACAACGGGTCCCAAGCAGGTAATAAGATGGGCGTTTGCTCGAAAAGTTTAAGGGTCTTAGCCGGGATGTATTTGGATTCCACCACCAAGCGGAACATGTACTCGTTGAACCATTCGTTGGTCATGATGAGGAAACCGTTGTGCCCGTATTTGGGTCCCCAACTGTTCTCCACCATCCATTTCAGCGGTTTGCCGTCCTTGTCAAGATCCACAGCACAGAGCGTCATGGCGTGAGAGGACATGCTGGCGTACGAGGCGATACGCTGACGCTTGTCCATGTTGAAAGTGGTGCCGAATAGTGAACCATAGTCGTAGTTGTTGACATCCAGATAACCCTTGTCGCGGTCGAGGAACTTGCCCACATCGCAGGAGAAATACATGTTGGTGCTGTCCTTGATGGAGGCGATGGCCATATCGGCGATTTCGTTCATGGGCAGGTTGAGGAATTTCCAGTTCTGGCCATCATACACATGGCGGTCGTAGGCGATTTCATAGACTTTATAATACTCGCGGGTCGGGTCGTTCATGATCATGTGGAACTTGCTGAAGTCCGCATCAATGAACTTCTGCGCGAAACTCATCGGGGTGTAGGTCTCGGTGCTCACCACATTGCCTTTGGCATCGCGCTGGGTCCAAGTGAACGCCGCAGGCGGTTCGCCGTAGGCGAAAACCAACATCCGATAGATGGTCTGCAACATTTCCATCTTCTTGTCCTGCAGCATTTTCTCCGTCACACTCTTGTTGTTGGCCATCTTGCGTAACTCCAAGGCGTCCTCACGCAGTTTCAACTTGATGAGTGAGGAGATTTGGGAGGTGTTGTTGCTGTTGTGTGTCTCAGGCATGGCCTCTTGTGGCATGACACCGTATTTGGTGATGAGGTTGGCCACTCCTGTGAACTGGCCGCCGTCGCTCAGCGGGTTCTGGAATAGCCATTTAACGGTTTCATCTTCCATCGATTTGACGCGGTTGTCCAAAATGGCCTGCAAAAACAGGTTCGATTTTTCCAATTGGTCCCAGAAGAAGGTATAGCATTGCGAGAATTGGAAGTCGGAGGGGAGATTGTGTTTTTTGATGGCTTTGGAACGCAGCACATTCATGCCCGTAAACATCCAGCAGCGGCCGGACGACGCCTGGTCTGTGATGGCCTTGGAGGGCACCTCGTTGGAGAAGTGGTCGTCGAAGGCGGTGCGGTTGTCGAAGTTCTTCGCCAGTTTATTGATGTCGTTGGTGACAATGGCGTTGCGCAGGGCTTTGTCGGCCCCGGTGGCCTTGTACGAGTTTTGGATGGTCTTGATTTGATCAGCGGTCAGTCCGCCGTTCTTGCTGATAGGTTGTGCGCAAAGCAGACCGAAGCAGCAGAGGCACAGGGTGATAATGGATAGTTTTTTCATATTTTCGGATGATTGTTTTTTCAAAACAGGCTGCGAAAATACAAAAAATACACATGCGGATTTATTTCATCTCTTCGCATGTCACTATGCCATCGCGCGTAGCCGTGATGCGAAACCCTCTGTATTCGGTTTCCTCATTGTGACTGAACTGCAAAACAATATGGATGATATACACCCGCAAGGTGGGCACCGACCGCAGTGTGCCATCCTCCGTGAGCAAGTCCACGGGTAAGGTGGGATCGTCCATTTTCTGTGTGTATTGCTGGATGTGGAACCGCATGATGTCGTTGATGCCCGCAAACTGGTACTCGTAATGGTTGCGCAGGTTCTGAGTGTTGATGCTGACCTGCTTGCGGTACAGGATGGTGCGCTCCTGCTGCAAGGTGTTGTCCGCCTCCAGATCGCTTCTGTTGCGGATGGCCAGCACCCGGTCGGGCGTCTTGGCATCGTTGATGAAGTCCATGCCCTCCTTGACCCAGCCAATTTCCTCTTCCTTGAAATGGATGGTGGTTTTGTGGTCGAAATACTTGGATTTCAGCCGGTGCACGAAAAGGTTGCGTGCGAAATCCTTGATGCGGTCCTTGAACATGTAGGCCACAATCAGGATGATGAAAATGAGGAACGGGTAACTGCCCAGATACTTTTGGAAAGGCCAGGCAATGAGCGTGGACACCAGCATGGCGAATCCTGCGGCAATGCTGAAGGTGATTTCCTTCATGGCGGCCCCGTCGTTGGTGGTGTCCTTCTTGAGATAGAGGGCACTTTCAATGTATTTCTTGAGCAGACCATGTTTATATACAAGGTCTTGGTTGGCTTTTTCATCATGGGAGGTGATGTGGCTGTAACCCATACCTTCCTTGTACGCAGTCTCCTGATGGATAATCTGTTGCAACTTTTGGCGGGCGTTTCCGAAATCATGCTCCGGATGCGTGTCCATAAAACGCAGCAGCCGTGCGGCCTGAATGCCGATAAGATGGCTCATGTATTCGTCGCCATGCAGGAAAACGGTAGGCACAAACTCGTTTCCATCATATTCCTGAATCAGCTGGCGATAAGATCGGGTGATGCGGGTGACATTATCGGTTATGTCTGTCGGCGCAGAGACGGGAATGTCGGCAGGTGCCGATTTCAGAATCCCGTTGGAGGCGTCACGCAAGGCGCTTTTGAAAATGGCGCAGAACATCTTGACTTGGAATTCCAGATCGTGAATGCTGGCGGACTGTTGGCGGTATTGCTCAAGGGCTTGTCGCACATGCGCCAGAGGAGAATCCGCACCATCCACCAATTCCGAAAGGGCATAATTGGGCGTGATGAGGCGGATGTTCGACTTCACATCACGGTAAAACTGCTCCTTGCTGTAGGTGGAGGCGTTGATTCCCAGACTGTTCGGGATGAAAATCCAGGAATTCACCTTGAAGTTGCTCTCCATATCCTTCTCGCTGCCGGCAAAGCCGACTTTGAATTCGATGGAGAACTGGTCGTGTATTTTGGTGGTGATGTTGATCATGAGAGGTGCAGGGTGAAAAGGGTAAATGAGGTGAAATAGGAAAAGAGTAAGTGAGTAAGAGGGTGCAAAGGTAACATTTTTATCTTTTTTTGTGTAATTTTGCAATTTAAAATGACGATATGAAAAAATTATATTTCCTCTTCACGCTTCTATTGCTGCTTTTCTCCGGTTATTCGCAGGAGGCCGCTGATGCCAATCCCGATTTGGACTTGGCTGCCGAATACACGCCGCCCCGCGAGGCCGATGTGCGCGCACATCTCGACCAATGGCAGGCCCTTAAGTTCGGCATGATTATCCATTGGGGCTTGTACGCCGTGCCCGGCATCGTGGAGTCGTGGTCCATCTGCTCCGAAGATGAGGACTGGATTCCGCGCGACAGCACCATGGACTACAACGCCTACAAGCAATGGTATTGGAATCTCAATAAGGAGTTCAATCCCAGACAGTTCGACCCCGACCAGTGGGCAGCTTCCGCCAAAAAAGCGGGTATGAAATATGTGGTTTTTACCACCAAGCACCACGACGGTTTTGCCATGTATGATACCAAGTACAGCGACTATTCCGTGGCGAAAGGTCTGTTTGCCGACCATCCCAAAGCCGATGTAGCCAAGTATGTGTTTGAGGCCTTCCGCAACCAGAATATGATGATTGGGGCCTACTTTTCCAAACCCGACTGGCATTCGCAAGATTATTGGTGGAGCCGCTATGCCACCCCCGACCGGCATGTGAACTACACCATCGACAACCACCCGCAACGCTGGAATGATTTTAAGCAATTTGTTTACAATCAGATAGATGAGATAACCTCCAGTTATGGAAAGATTGACATCCTGTGGTTGGATGGCGGTTGGGTGCGTGCTCCCAAGGAAGATATTGGCATGGACAACATTGCCCGCATGGCGCGCCGCAACCAGCCCGGGCTCATCATTGTGGATCGCACCGTGACTGGAGAGTACGAGAACTACCGCACGCCTGAGAAGATGATTCCCGAGAAACAGCTGCCATACCCGTGGGAGACCTGCATGCCGCTGAGCAAGGACTGGGGCTTTGTGCCCGGCGCTATTTTTAAGAGTCCCGATGTGATTATTTCCACATTGATAGAGGTGGTGGCCAAGGGCGGAAGTTTGTTGCTGGGTGTGGGTCCTACCCCCGAAGGCGTGATTGAACCCGAGGTGGTACGCATTCTGGACGAGATTGGCCAATGGCTGAAAGCCAATGGCGAAGCCATCTATAATACCCGTAACACCCCGATATATCATGATGGAAATGTCTGGTTTACAGTTTCTAAAGACAAATTGACCACCTACGCCATCGTGCGTCCTGACGGTCCGGTGCCTGCAACTGTTTCCTGGCACGGCAACCTTCCCGCCAAGGGCTCGAAAATGATTCTGCTGGCCGACAAGTCTGTTGTAAAATACAAGATTTCAGGTGATTCAGTCATCATCACTGTGCCCAAATCTATGCGTGCAAAAGGCAAACCCTTTGCTATAGCGTTCCAGACGGCTGCGAATGGGTTTTCGTACAACGACTTGAACCACAACGGCCGATGCGACCCGTATGAGAATCCGAATCTTACCGTGAATGAAAGAGTGGAAGACCTGCTCTCCAAGATGACCTTGGAAGAAAAGGCCGGCCAGTTGGTGATGACTATGGGGTGGGAGTATTATGAAAAGACGGGTAATCAATATGTTTTGACGGAAAAATTCAAGAAGGAACTCCGTGAGAAACACTTGGGAAGCACCTGGGCGGTGATGCGTGCCGACCCATGGACGCAGAAGACGTTGCAGAACGGTCTCACCCCAGAGGCCGCCCACAACTTGACCAACGAGATGCAGCTCTGGAACCGGAAAAACACCCGCTTGGGTATCCCGTTGATATTCGCGGAAGAGGCGCCCCACGGGCACATGGCCATCGGCACCACGGTGCTGCCCACTGCCATTGGCCGCGCCTCCACCTTCAACAAGAAACTGGAGAACATTTTAGGGTGGTGTGTGGGCAGCGAAATATGGGCTCAAGGCGCTCAAATCGCCTTCGGGCCGGTGCTCGACATCGTGCGCGACCCCCGCTGGTCGCGGGTGGAAGAGACCTACGGTGAAGACCCTGTGCTGACAGGCCTGATGGGTGGCGCGTATGCCAGCGGATTGCAGGGATATGGTTTGATTTCCACGCTGAAACACTTCACCGCACACGGCATCTCAGAAGGTGGCCACAATGGAAATTCCGCGCAGGTGGGCGAACGCGAGCTGCTCTCCGTGCTCTCGTACCCTTTCCAGAAAGCGCTATGGCTTGGCGGTGCCCAGTCTGTGATGACCGCCTACAACGATGTGGACGGAATCCCCTGCTCTGGGAACAAATGGCTGCTGCGCGATGTGCTGCGCCACGAATGGGGCTTTAAAGGACTCGTAATCTCCGACCTTTACGCTATCAACGGATTGGTGAGCGCGCGCATGGCCGCAGACTACTCCGAAGCCGCTGCGCTTGCGGTGAAAGTGGGTGTGGACATCGACCTGGGTGGCTCCTGCTATGGAGAACAGTTGGTGCGAGCCGTGAAAAACGGACTGGTGACGGAAGCGCAAATCGATGAGTTGGTGAAACATGTGCTGACGCAAAAGTTCCAACTCGGCTTGTTTGACGCAACATTTGACAAACCGTATGTGGCTTTTGACATGGCATTGCACGAGACTCAGAATCTGAAGGTGGCGCAAGAGTCCGTTATCTTGTTGAAGAATGATAATGAGACACTTCCGCTCTCCAAAACGGTGAAAAAAGTAGCCGTCATCGGACCCAATGCCGACAATGTCTATAATATGTTAGGCGACTACACCGCGCCGCAGGCCGACGGCTCCGTGATAACGGTCCTGCAAGGCATTCGCGAGAAACTGCCTAACGCACAGGTGGAATATGTGAAGGGTTGCCATATTCGCGACACCTCGCTGAACGAAATCGCTCGAGCGGTGCGTGCCGCTGAAGGGGCCGATGTGGTGGTGGCGGTATTAGGCGGTTCCAGCGCCCGCGACTTCCGCACCAACTACAAGGAAACTGGTGCCGCCGAGGTGACAGGGCCTGCCATCAGCGATATGGATGCGGGCGAGGGTTTCGACCGCGCCACGCTCCAGATGCTTGGCCGTCAGGAGGAACTGTTGAAAGTGTTGTGCGCTACGGGCAAGCCCGTGGTGTTGGTGATGATACAGGGCCGTCCGCTCGATCTCTCGTGGGCGGATGCCAATGTGCCCGCTATTCTCAACGCCTGGTATCCGGGCTCGCAGGGCGGCAGGGCTATCGCCGACATCATCTTTGGAGATGTGAACCCGTCGGGCAAACTGCCTATTTCGTACCCGCGTTCCGTGGGCCAGTTGCCGGTCTATTACAATGCCACGGAGGTGCGCCGCGACTATACCGACGCGCCCGCCAGTCCGCTATATCCGTTCGGTTACGGTCTGAGCTACACTACTTTTGAGTACTCTAACATGCAGTCTATTTGGAAAAATGACACCACTCTGGAGGTCTCCTGCCAGTTGACCAATACGGGCAACTACGACGGTGCCGAAGCCGTGCAGCTTTATATGCGCCACAATCAGGCCTCCGTCAAAATGCCGGAGCGCCAACTGAAGGCCTTTGAAAAGGTGTTCTTGAAGAAAGGGGAAACAAAAACCGTGACGATGACGCTCTCCAAGTCGGATTTTGCTATCCTGAACGAGGATTTGCAATGGGTGGTGGAACCGGGCAAGGTCACGCTAATGCTCGGGAGCTCAAGCCGGGACATCAGGCTGCAAGGGGATGTGAGAGTTGGGAGATATTAAAACAAATCCCCATTCCAAAGCATACGGAAAAAATCATGCACATTGATTATTTCAATGTTGTCTTCGGTTTTGCGCGTCATTGGGTCAAGAGACACAGCGACGAGGCGGAATCCTTTATGCTCTTCCCGAAAAGCTCGTAGCCCTTTTAAATGGCGGTTTTGGATATCTTCCGAGGATTTGATTTCTATGGCTACATTTTGGTCGATAATGGCATCCACTTCGTGTCCGGTATAAGTGTGCCAATAGGATAACTTGCTCTCTCTACGCATATATCCGATGTAGGCCATGATTTCCTGCATTACCAAATGTTCGAAAGCATGCCCGAATTCGACGGTGCCTCTAATCAGATTTTTTCGGTGCAAAAGGTAATTTGTCACTCCGACATCGAAATAGTAAAATTTAGGAGCCTGAACTGTTTTCCTTTTTTCTGCCTCTTTATATGCCGGAATCATATAGCCAATCAGGGTGTCTTGTAGTATGTTGAAATATTCTCTTGCTGTAACGGACTTGACGTGACAGTCACTGGCTATATTGCTGTAGTTGACTATTTCGCCATCAGTCATTGCGGCCACTTCCAGAAAACGCTCGAAAGAATCCAGATTCCGCACTACAGATTCCGCACGAATTTCCTCTCTCAAGTAAATGTCAATATATGCTGCAAGCTGTTTCTGAGGATTTTTGGAGATGTAGTGTTGAGGTATTAATCCATAATTAACAGCACGTTCAAGGTCAAAGTCAGGAATCTCTTGGCTGACTAAGGGGAACAAGTAGCAAGGGAAAGCCCTTCCACCCAAAGTGTTGTATCCTTTCCGTTTTAGTTTTCGTGCGCTGCTGGCACATAATACAAAGGTGATGTTGAACTTGAATATCAAACGATGAACCTCATTCAGTAATTCCGGCACTTCCGTGATCTCATCGATAATCACTAATGTCTCAGCAGGTTTTCCTTCCAATTGCTCATACAGTCTTGACGGACGTTCTTTGTACAATCTTCGCATCTCGTTGTCAAGCAAATCAATATATATAGCATTCGGAAAGTCGCTACACAGCAGCGTGGATTTGCCAGTTTTACGCGCACCAAAAAGGAACAGACTCATATCCAGTTCGTCTTCAAGCCGAAGAATCCTATTGTATTTTACCATATTTATGTTTAAAATTTTTAGATTATAACTTAAATTTTCAATCAAAATTCAAGTTGCAAAAATACATTTTTTTTGAAAATATTTCTACAAAATAAAAAAAGATGAACGGTGATAGTGTAAAGTTGTATCGGAAGAAATGCTATCTTTGCCAACAAATTCCTTTGCAATCTTATTCAATAATGAAAAAACACCTTTTCATATTAATTCTGGTCCTCTGCGGATTGTTGTGTCCGGCGCGGGCGCAGCAGCGGTTTATGGTGATACGGGATACCATCCGCATTAATGCGACTGACTACTTTGATCCTATCTCCACCATACAACTGAAGTGGTCGGCACCGTACCACGACTGGTATTTTTGTGTTTTTAAAGAAATGGATGTGTTTGAATCCTGGAAAAATCAAAATATTATTTTGGCCATATCCAGAGATGGAAAAACCATTAAACCAGTATTTTGCCCCCCTGATTTTAAGAGAAACTCTTATGGGGATTTGTATGTATGGCATGACACATTGTTTCTTCACACATACTACAGCTTCCATACTCCATTGGGGTACTATTTTGACGAGAAACAATGGGATTGGATGCCTGCTGAACATATCTCTGACATTTTTTATGAAGATAATCTTTACCAAGTGGCTTTTGTGGATGAGGGCGAATGGGGTAAATATACTTGGTTTATAGAGAGGCAAGGCAAACGAACAGGTGTCTGGCAAAACGAAAGGAAACAGTATCTCAGGCCAGAAAGACTTTCCAGAATACTCAAAGTGGATAGCACCTATTACTTTATTCATTCCAACCGTATTGACACAATCGGCATTAACGGTGCGAAAGGAACCTTGTGCGATTATTCCATGGAGTATGAGATGGATAAAAACGTGGATTATACGTACTTAGATAGAATGTTTCATTCCACTTATGAGGGTGTTAAAGCGCCACCTCCCTTTCCATTGTATTATAGTTTTTCAGGCAGGAAAGAAAAAAGTGATGATTTTTGGGCAAAGGATGGTTATGAAACAGTTTACGATACTATTATAAAACAAGCATTCAGATGGAATGGTCAGATTTATTACATTGTCAAAAATCCAGAAAAAACCGTCATTGCCGAGTTGCAAAATGGAAGAATGAGGACCGTATTGGATTTAGACCTACATGCTGATTATATCAGATGGCTCGGAACATTTCGGGGTATCAATCCCGCAGACAACAGGTGCTTTCTCCAATTCAAGAAGGATTTCTACACGTATGGTATGATGGAGGTGGAAGACTCGATCGTTCATATTTGCTATCTGACACACAATCAGGATACTTTGCCTATTGTCGGAACCGATAACATTCAACCATTGTTGGATTTTCTTTTGAAACATTTGGATAGTCTTTCGTTTTCGGAACTCAATCGTTTTGAATCACAATTGGGTGGTACATGTGGCAATCTGTACACTCCGTTTGAAAATGGCTATTTCCCCGATAAGTATAATAAATCGAAAGATTATTTTAAAGCGAAGTATTATAAAATAGTTGACAGTGTTCAGACACTCATTACCTCCTATTGTGTAAACGAACAGGATTCAATAGTCAAAGGTGTTTATTTGGAATGGGTGAAAACTAATTTTTTCAATTCTAATCATTTTCAGGGAGGATCATGCAAAAATGAGGAAACCAAATGCGCGGAAGTGGCCGGCATTGTCACCCGTCTCACTGGCACAAAACCTCAGAAGGAGAAAAACTGCTTGAAATGGACCTATAATGGTTTGACGGTCGAATTGCATGATTACGGAAGGATGGTGATTTACTAAAAAGTCGCTTTAGGCAAAGAATATCTTGTTTTCATCTTTTAGACAAAAAAAACTTTACAATATGGCATATCATTTTAAGAATCTGGTTTTTGAAGGCGGCGGTGTGAAAGGCATCGCCTATGTGGGCGCGTTGGAAGTGCTTGACAGAGAAGGCATTTTGAACGACATTGAGCGGGTGGCAGGAACCTCCGCCGGTGCCATGGTGGCTGTCATGGTGGCCTTGAATTACACTGCCGAAGAGATGAGACAGGTGCTAGAGGGTCTCAATTTCAAGGATTTCAAGGACAGCACCAAGGGTGTTCTGCGCGACACCATACGCCTCTTTAAGAATTATGGCTGGTATAAGGGCGACTACTTCCGCGACCTGATGGCCAAGTTGATTGAAAAGAAAACCGGTAATGGCGAGATGACTTTTCAGCAACTGGATGAGACGGGCAAATACAGGAAACTCTATCTTGTGGGAGCGGATTTGACCACCGGGCTCTCCAAGGTTTTCAGTGCCAGCAACGAGGAGACTAAAACCATGAAAGTAGCGGATGCCGCACGCATCTCCATGTCCATTCCCATCTTCTTCGCGGCCGTGCGTGGCGGCAAGAACAACAAGCATGTCTTTGTGGATGGCGGCCTGCTGGACAACTATACGGTTAAGACTTTTGACCGAAGGAACTATCTGGCGGACCTGAACAATGCCAGACGAACCGAGTACTACGAGAAAATCAACGAAAAACTCAGGATGAAGCGAACCGCTACTACCAACGAGTATGTTTACAACAAGGAGACTCTCGGATTCCGGCTGGATGCCAAGGAAGATATCGATATGTATCTCACGCATGAGGAAAACTTCAATGAGATCAATGGCTTCTTTGACTACACCAAAGCGCTGGTGACTACCCTCATTGATTTTCAGACCAACGACCACCTGCACAGCGACGACTGGCAGCGCACCGTCTATATTGATACATTAGGTGTCAGAGCCATCGATTTTGACATCCCGAAGGAAAAGAAAGATGAACTGGTCAAATCGGGAAAACTCTATACCGAGGCATATCTGGAGTGGTATAACAACGACGAGGAAAAGGCGAACAAGTAAGGGAAGTTTTATTTTCCCTTTCCCGGAACCACAAATTGCAAGTCCTCATTATGTCGGCTCGTGACCGTGAATGAGGGTTCGCCAGTGTGGATGTTTTCTGGATCTAAACTGATGGTATAATCGTCGGTTTCAAAGTTGAAGGACACGATGTTCGCAGAGCCCTCAATCACACGTTTGCCCATTAGGACAATGGCTGGGCGGTCGGATGGACCGGCACCTTTTCTGTATATGGCCAATCGGTATTGGGGTTCTTCATATTGCCCTTGATTAGTGCTCTCATCAAGGCGGGCGAACGAATAATCCAGAAACGGAAATTCGGAGCAGTCAAGAAGATAGCAGTCGTATGGTTTCCAGTTCCCGCGCAATGACGGGTACACGCGTGCCATATCTTTATTCTCAAGCTCTTGGGCATACTGTTGTTCGAGAGGGGATGAATAGTTGATGACGATGCCGGGATCCGTGTCCCAGATTTCACCGTTGAGAAGCATCCAGCCACGCCAGCCCATTTCCTTCCATGAATTTGAGTCAAGGTGGGCAATGCGTTCCCGGAACGACTTGTCGAAAAGTGTGTCGAAATAGCGCACCATCTGTTCCTTGTTCTCAATGTCCGGGACGGGGGAAGTGCGGTGGACAGGATAGACCACCAAATCCGCAAATTGTTGTTTGTTGCCCTTGGCAATCGCTTCAATGAGCATCTGATGACGTTTTCCTATGGGCATCGTATTGAGATTGTCAATGCACCCTTCAGATTCCGACTCGGAATTATCAATATTGCTCTCCAATAAACCCTTCGTGTTCGAACGCTCTTGTGCGCTGTCGTTTGAAACATTCCGGCATCCGGAAAGGGTAAGCAAAAGGGTGGTAAACAGAAAGAATGTGTAAGGAAATGATATCAAATACATTTTCATGGGTTACCATTATTTAATCCGTTGAAATACAAAACATTCGCAAAAACAGTAATCAATCAGAATAATCAAAGGCAACTTCTCCAATATTCAATTATCCGTTCATCCAAAGTTTCGTTATCAATATTTGAACGAATAATCCCAATGGTGGAATCAACAGAAACCCAACTTATTGGTTTGTATGATTTCCAATTGGGAACCCTGAGTTCTTTAATTGTTGATTCCACGATAGCCAAATCAGATGCCTCTTTCAAGCTTTGTGGTAAAGTAAGACAGTCTATACAACAATTCATAATGGAACTTTGACAGATTCCAACCACACCTTCAGGTATTACTATGTCTTTTTTAGGGTAAGCTGGTGGTATGGCAACCAAAACCTTGCCGACTGTGTCGGGGTTGAAGGTGGAACGCCAAACCATACTGTTTCTACGGTTCAATCCCTGAACCATTGAACACGAAATGAATTCAGGCATAACAGCGGGGGAACGGTCAATAGTCTCTTCGCCAATATTGATATATAACAACCCGTCTTCAACAAAGAATGGACTTGATGGGTTAATAATCTTGAATCTTTCCAATGATTTCAGGCAACCAAAACCGACAGCGGCATCATTGTCAATTTCAAAGTCGTTTTCAATCCAAACCTCTTCAGCATCATGGCAATCGGGATTCTGGGAGAAGAAATCCTCCCCTATGTAAACACCGTCATTAACAACAATTTTTTTAATCATAGACATACTTTGAATTTAGATATACAAATGGTAATATTAACTAATCAGAACATTTGGTTTCTTTTTTGGATATAATGGTTTGTTTGTGTATCCTAAACGGTCGATTCAAACAACCCTAAAACAGAATATTACAATCGTATTTGTGCAGAATCAATGTGCCGATGGTTTCGGAGGATTGGAGAGTGTTGTTTTCCAATGTATATCTCACATGTTCACGCACCAACCCCTCCCATTCGTTCCAATAGCAGCAATACACGCTTGCAACCAACCGGTTTTCAGTCTGTTTCTCAATGACAACCGATGGATTAACCAGTCCGGTTTTATCAAGAGCACGCAAATCCTTATCTTTCAACTGGTTGATATACAAGCAATCTTTCATTGTCATGATGAAAATACGATGGGAATATCCACCATGCCAAAATGCCGGTAGATACGCACGTGAATTTGTCAGCAAATACCATTGCCAGATTCCATTGGCATTGTGTTCTATTCGTATCCCTTCCAGATCATTTGATTTTTCATTTGTTTTTTCGTTGTAGGTATAGAAGTACGAGTTGTCGCCCATACCTTCATGAGCAGCTAAATATAACCCGATTTTCATACCTGGAAGCAGCGACAGTGATGTTAGCGGCTTTAAGATGTCATTCGGATCAAAAGATGCCGGGGTTTTGACAAGAGCATCCTTTATTTTACGCAAATTATACCATGTCCGAACATATTCGCTCTCATTACCCATTGATGAAACGGATTCATCAATCGGATTTTCACTTTGGCCTTGTTTCAAGTTGTCAAAAGAATCGTCTTTGGCCGGTTCCTCATATCGGAGGCGTACTTCCTGACGATATTCTATGAAGGAATTGCAATTAGGGCAAATGGAGGCATCTCCCAAATATCCGTGAATACCACTCTTGAACAATACACGATACCACTTGAGGGATTCTGATGGCGTACCGCAATGCAGACACGGAATCCTGTCATTTTTTGGCGCTATTTCTTCTTCAATGTGACTGTTAATAATGTCAACTTTAAATGGAATCTCATCCAGACCTTCGCTGTTAAGTGATTGGCCTGCAACCTGAATAATAGTAAAGACCATCTGTGTGATTTTTCCTTGGGCAAATCCAAACATCACGTATGCATCTGAATGCCCGTTTGTGCATATCCGCAAAGCAGTATTGGAGTAATAAGGACAGTGTGTGACCACATATCGTTCAATTAGTTTGTCATTATCTTTCCTTTTCTTCCTATCCTTCCAATAGGAGACGATATCATTTTTTCCTGTGAAGCTGCATTTGTTATTAAGTACAAGTATGCACTGGTCATCAAGCAAATTCTCCAAACAGGAATAATCATCACTGACAAGGGCATTGCATAACGCTATGGATGCCTGTTTGTGGGGCGTGTCCGGAAGTCCATCCTGAATCTCTACCAGAACGCGCTCCTGTTCCATTTTTATTTCAGCAAGAGCATTTTCAGAGAGACTTGCCGTGTAGCCTTTCCCGTAAATGTCATCCAAGGTGTAACTGGTTTCATGCTCAACATTGTACTGGAATAGCGAAACAACTTTCCCATATTCGTCAAGGACTCGGTCCGCTTTGAGACATTTTTTCAATCTTCCTTTTATTGGTCTCGGCCTGTCTCCCAAACGTTTCTCATGTCTTTCTTGGATGAATTGGCATACCCAGATGATAATTCCGATGGGTACTAATATTGGAGCTAGGAAGATGATTTGCAAATGTGTTTTCAACTTGGTCTTTTCAGGCGGGTCCAGGGCAGCAATGAGTTTGTTATATGCTTTTTTAGAACTGATGAATCTGGTGATGTATATTGCTGCGATGCATATAGACCAGCACACTAAAACAATGAATACTGCTTTCATAATTGATTGAATATTAATATAGTGAAACAAAAAGATTATGTTTACAAAAAAAGAAATCTTTCAAGGACAAAACCGGTTTTTACAAGACTTGCAAAAGGAAAATTTATGAACATTTGTTATGCTCCAGACTTCACTGTTCTTCCCATTCCACTAACTCGCGGGGCAGGATTATCTTCTTGGGCTCGCCGTACTTGCCGGTGACATAGTAGTGGTGGGCAAAGCGGTCGTCGAACTCTTTTAGAAAGGCCTCGCGGATGCGCGAGCACTTCTCGTTGATGGAGTTCTTGGTCGGGTCGGTCAAATCGCGGATGCTTTTCCGGATCCTGATCTCCAAAACCCTGTTTGTCAGTTGTTTGTATATTCCCAGAAGTTCGGGATAATAGTCATGGAGTTGCTTGAAAATGATGCCTTCGGGGTGGTTCAGGAAGAGCAGGAACACCGCCTTGGGCAGCGGCGACATCACGATCTCCTTGTTGTAGTCGGGCAGGAGGATTCGGAAATCCTTGGTGATGACCAGGCGGCTTAACACGGGTTTCTCGTCGATGAGGGCGAGCAATTGGTCATAGCGGATTCCGATCCGGCGCAGTTTTTCAATCCGTTCCCGCACCTCGTCCATCAGTTTTTCAGCTTTGCTGCCACTAAAGCCGACATCAGCTGTCTCGTCGGCTGGTCGTTTGGAAAGATGATATAGCGCATACGGTCCATCTTTCCCAATTGGGATCGTAGTGACCGTATTGGCAAAATACTGAATCTGGTCTTCCAAGCTGATACGGGAATGGGCATTCAATTGAAAGAAGTTGAATTGGTAGTATTTGCCATAATTCTTGTGATCAGGCGGAAATGGTCTATAATGGACAAGGCAAGGAGTCTTCGGGGCAATCTCTTCAAGTTCATCAATAATCTTGAGCATATCGGAGGCCTGAGAAATCACGGGGGCTTGGCTTTTATGAAACGGAAAGAGATATTGGACCAATTCTTCCTGTTCTACAACTGTCTTCACCTCCTCACGGGTTATAAAATTGAATCTTTTGAAACGGTCACAGATTTCATCATAGTGAATTCGGACATATACACTCTCTATCGAATTTGGATTGTTATTCACATAAAAAACATCGCTTGCCGATGGTGTGAAACATAACGAAGGGGCTATATGAATGGATATGAGTGGTTCATAATCCCACGAACTTAGCGATTCTATATCATAATAACCTTTGTACATCCGTCGCTTGGTTTTGGGCTTACTAAATGCCCGTCGGTAAATTCGATATGGGAATAGCAACGTCAAGGTAAGGATTAATATGGCCAAGAATTTTGCGAACCCGATCATAACTGCAAGGCAGATACGTCCTAATGGATAGTCCTTGATATCAGCTTTGGTCTCATTCACAAAATCCACCCATTCCTGTTTCCAAAACAATTCTCCTAACCAATCTGTAAAGAGGAATCGCCACTCCTTCTCCACTCGCTTGTTGAGCACCATGTAGAGGTTGAAGGTTGTGTAGGAAAGAAGAATCACAAGCGTGACAGGCATAATTCATTGAATACTAATAGGGTGAGGCAAATAATTTGTGCTTACAAAAATAGAATTATTTCATGGTAAAAAGAGTCCTTTTGCAAGACTTGCAAAAGAAAATATTAACATTTGAGACAATTCTTTTGCAAGCACTCCTTGAATCAAAGAAGATAGGTATGTTTGAAGAATGTCTGTTGGATATATAAGCAAAATTTAATCTAGTAAAACATATGAGAATGCTAAAATATGCTGGATTTAACTATTTCTGAAAATCGATTAAATAGAAGAGATTTAAAAATAATAAATATGATTACTGTACAACCCAATTGATTTTTTTAATATTTTTGTCATATTAAACAAAGGATTATTCATACTTTATCGCAAAAAATGATCAATTTTACCACTCCATCTACAACAATTACTCACAATGATTTGGTCGAATGCATCAAGGATGATTTTGGCATCATTTATAGCAAAGATGGTTCAAGACTTCTTGATGCCAAGCATATAGATGTCAATATAGAATCATATCCAATTCTTACTGGAACAAAAGTAATTTGCGACCATGCTTTTCATCATTGCAAGAGTATTTCAGAGATTCATATTCCTGACACAATCATTTCCATCGGACAATCTGCTTTTAGTTGTTGTTATGATTTAAAAACAATTAACTTTCCCAATTCAGTGATCTCAATCGGAGACAATGCTTTTAGTTGGTGTAAAAATCTAAATAAGATTGTCATCCCGCAATCCGTAATCAATATAGGGTTGAATGCTTTTATCGGATGCGGGAAAGAAATAATTGATGTTTCTCCCATGAATACTATTTATGACAGCAGAGATTCGTGCAATGCGATTGTCGAAAGCAAATGTAACAAAATTGTTGTAGGTGGAAAACATACAATTATTCCAAATTCTATTACCGAAATAGGAGACAATGCATTTAAAAGTTGCAAGGGCTTAACAACGATACAAATCCCTGATTCAGTGACTATTATTGGAAATAACGCCTTTGAAGAGTGCTACGACTTATCTGCAATCAACATACCAAATTCCATATCGTCAATTGGCGACTATGCTTTTAGCAGATGTAAAAGTTTGCAAAAAATCATCATTCCAGACACTATTACATCTATTGGTGATTATGCATTTAATAACTGTTCTAATTTATCCGAGGTTTTCTTTCCAGATACCATTGCATCTATTGGGATTAACGTATTTTACATGTGCCACAAAAAAACTTTAGCTAATCTAAAAAAAACTGAATATGGATACAAAATTGTTAATCGCATTAAATTGTCAAGGGTTTCTGCCATACAAGAATGGTTCTCGCAGTGCGAAAAAGCAACGGTGGAATACCACGATGTTGAATGGAGGAAAAGTAAATGTATATGTTTTCAAGACAAGAATGGAAATAAACACTACGAGATCCTAAGTCCATTATCTTCTCTCAATATCGGAGATGAAGTTGACATACAAACCATTGAATTTCTTCATTTTAAAAAAATGGGGACAGATATATTGAGAGTGGATGGTGTAAAAATCACATAATACATCAACAAATATGAAAATATATCTGTACAGCTTTGCTATTCCTTTTTTGACAATATACTCACATATACCCAATTAAATCACAAAATGAATCACGATATTGGCAGCCATTAGTACCGCCAAGACAATGGCCACTATCGCGATTTTCTTGCTCATTGAGGTTTTGAAATCTGTGAATTGTGCCTCATTCTTTTCGGTAAGTTCTTTGGCTGTAGATGCAATCTTTGCTGTAGCATCATTTAAAGCTTGAGTAGATTTAGCCTGTGCTTTATTACCTTCATCAAGTGAGTGCGATATTTTCACTTTTGCATCGTTAACTAGCACATTCACTGATGTTTTAAACTCATCCAATCTCTGAGTGGTATTGGTCTCAAAACCATTCATCAAGCCATTTGTTTTTGATGTAAAACCATCTGAGACTTGTTCCATTTTCTTAACAGCTGAATTGATTGTCTCGTCAACTTCAGAAGACAGATTCTCTTTGTTCTGTTTTATCTGCTCAATCAATTGACTAATCTGATTAGATACCGAAGAAAGTTGTTCCGAGTAAGTTTTTATCTGATCCGAACCCACTTTATAGGCATCAACGGTTTTATCAACCATTTTTCTCGCTGATTCAACATCTTCCAGACTCTTTTGCAGTTGAGCAAGTTTTTCAAGAAGTTCCTGTTTTTCCATTACTGTATGTTTTAATTATTCTATTCTGTAAATTTGTTTCTGAATCCCTCCAGCCAATCTGTTTGAAGGGAAATTTCGCAAAGAAGCTCCCAGTCTTCAAACTCCTGAATGTCATCTTTCGTGACGATATTTTTTGCAAGAAGCGTGTCTTTGTATTCTTTTATCTTGCCAAGGAACTCCTGCTTCGATGGGGTCCTTTTGCTAAACTCACAGTAGCCTTCAATGTAGCTTCGCTTCATTTCGGCAAGAGCATTCGCCGTGTTGCTCTTCAGATATTTGATGCAAAATACATTCAGCAAATCCAATGCGGGATTAGCTTCTGTCAATGCCCGACGTATTAAACGGACTGCTCCTTGCAAATGCATTACATTGTCTTTAGGCGTACCCTCATTCACAAGCTCGTCGTCAATAACCTTCATATATTTGAAGAGTATGTCATACGAAGAAAAAGCACCTCTTTGCGTATCGTCCGTTAATGAATAGGGGACAGCCTCTCCGTTGATGTCAACGGTGAAGCCTTCTCTAGCATACTTGGAATTGAAATAGAAGAATATGAAATCCTTCAAATCTTCATTGACTTCAAGCCAACTGCCAGATTTGTGAATAGCTTCATTGCAGAAGCCTTCTATATCATCAATAGCTTGTTCCCGTTTCGTTGCAATCTTCTGATATACGAATTCAGTCAAATAGCCAAGACACTTTTGAATTTCGTTCTGTCCACGGAATGAGTATGCTCGTTGCATCTCTAATTCGGCCCGCTCTTCAGTGTAGTACCTCATCAAGAATCGTTTCAGCCCCTTATAATACCCACCATCCGGCTTTCTCTTCGTTACTATTCTAAATGTCTGTGCGTTATAGTCTCGTGTGAAATCATCAACGATACCAACGCAGCACATTCTGTATATGGCTTTTTCAAGAGAAGTCTGATAGCCATTCTCTTTTTCTGTTACTACAATTTTAGGCAACATAGGCAATCCTCTCTCTTGACGTTTCTTATTGGCTTCTTGAAGTTGCCGATTGATTTCCTGAAAATCTGGACTCGGTACTTGATAAGAGATTGTTGAAACAATCACTTGCCCTTCCTCAGCTGCCATAAGTTCCGACATAAAGCCAGAGACGTTTCGAGGTGCTACGATTCCTCCTTGAAGAACAACACTTGTATTTTGGTGCTCCATTAAGAAATACATAACATGTTTCTCAAAATCTGCTCCTTTGAAATTGTTGTCATAAAAGAATTGGTGTACTTCTCGGTCTGCACCTAGTTGTTCAGAATAAAGAATGATGGATAATGCCATCTTTCTGTCACGCCCTGCACGTCCAGCTTCTTGCACAAATGCTTCCAATGAACCTGAATGGTTTACATTTATCGTAAAACGAACATCGGGTTTGTCTATTCCCATGCCAAACGCCTTTGTCGCTACCATTATATCCGTGTTTCCATGCAGGAACTCATCTTGTGCAGTCAACTCATCTCCTCCAACATAACCACTAATTCTGTCACAACCTAATGCAGTTTGAATAGATGAGACAATACCTTGGTTGTATTGGGCATTATTAACTCCAATGCTTCCTTTACGATGAGGACAGAAAACAATGGCTGATGCGCCATTATTCATATACCAATTATCAGGAACATCTACAGATAAGTCTGTGCTGCCTATTCTTTCCTGAAGAAGTGGATCTACAATGTTCTCTCTCTCAATAAATCGCTCCTTAATCCGCCTTATGGAAGACGGCGTTTCAAGTTCTTTGAGCATTGACTGTGCTTGAAGTAACACTCTGGGGGCACTGGTATTCTTAACCTCAAAAACATCCCACTTAGAGTTTGCATAGCGTGCCTGTATTGGTACAACCCGATATTGAAGTTCAAGCCTGTTTGTGTTCTCAAATCTGACCGTCGCATCTGTGTCAAGCGGGAACGCCGTATCCCCTGAAAGCTCTCGCTCAACGTCTGCGAGAACATCAAAAGAAGCTGTGGCCGTGAGACCAAACAATGAAATATGCTCCGTGCCTTGCTCACTTTGCTTAGGAAGCACATAATTGTAAAGGTTCCTTCCAAGATGTAAATAAGAGAATCTGAAATCATGTCCCCATTCTGAAACGCAATGCACTTCGTCGATAACGCCATAGGCAAAATAGATGTGACCTTCGGCCATTGCTTTAAGTTTCTGTCGGAATCGGTAAATGCAAAGCCTTTCTGGTGACACGAAGATGATCTGAACCTTTGACTCCGTCATCTTGGCCTCTCTTTCATACATCAAAGTTTGGCCTATCGTTGAATTGATGAAAGTACAGCAATCTATGCCATTCTTGATCAGGCCGTCATATTGGTCTTTCATCAAAGATGTAAGAGGGTCTATCACAATAGAAATACCAGGCTGCAACATGGCGGCCAATTGGTAGGTGAGCGACTTACCGCCTCCTGTTGGAAGCAAACCAATAACACTCTCTAATTGAACCGCTCGGTTCAATATCGGCAACTGGCCATCGCGGAAATCTTGTTTACGGAACAAAAGTTGTAGGAAATAACGCAGATGAGTGACTTCCTCCTCATTTGGCAGATACGCACCTCGCTCATCCCTGGTTGTTAAAGCTCTATATTGAATCCTTTCAGTCGTGTATATTGTTCTCTCATCATACACCTCTTCTGAAGAACGCACATTAAAGTAGCACTTGTTCTTAGCCTTGAATTCTGAAAACTCAACATTTCTTGAGTCACAAAAATCGTCAAAGCTGTAGTCAATCACAAGGTCATACTCTTTTGCTAATACAGCTGCTGAAGGCGACTCCATAACTGTAGCATCAAGGTGAAGCGGCGAATTCGTTTGGGTTGAAATAATTGTCAACGCTACATCTGGAAACTTTCTATCCGAATAATTTACAGTTAAGGATGTTAGATGATTGTACATCTGTTTCAAGTCCTCAAATGCAAGTGCAGCGCAAGGATGATCATTTTCCTTGACTAAGACATCCCACTTCACGGCGTTCCAATCGAGGTGCTCTGAAATCATTGCTTCTACAATAACTTTCTCCATCCTCGCCACCGACACAGGAATATACTCAAAATCGCTATCAAAAGATGACGATTCTTGCATATTCCTCTCAAACACAATCGAGCCTAAAGGATTGTTCTCGTTGGTAATACCGAATGTTTCCGAAATAGTCTTTTCAAGATAAGGACTTGCTTTCGATGGAAGCCCTCTACAGATGATATTGCTCAGAACAGCCAGTACTGGATCAATGTCTTCATGGACGCTGGCACCAATATCGAATGGAGCAAGCACCTCAAATGCGGAACGCTCTTGCATTTCATCCGTATCTTGGAAATCAAGCTTGTATGCAGCGAAGAATTGCTTGGGCGGGAAGAATGAATATGGTATAAGAATAGGCTTTCCACGAACTACCTCAATCCTGAAGCATTTGATTTTAGCGGTATATGCTCTCCCGTTGGGGTAGTACCCCAACTCATTAGTATAAAAATCTTGCATCAAGGCATCGGAATCAAGATCAAAGTATCTTGAAAACACATCAAGGCGTTGCGCATTGATGGTAGGGCCCATGCACATAATAAAATGATTGCCTATGGTTTCACCGAGAACATTGGCAAGTCCCTTGAGATTGACAGATTCAATATCGAGGATATTTGAAAAGAAATGGATGCACACGGGACTTGCAACATCGATATGCTCAATAACTTCTCCTGGAATCTTTGATTCTGCTGGAAGATATGCGCACTTCGTTTCTATCTTTGTCGAATATGCAGAATAGGCTTGTGTTACATTGGCTTTTGCCCTTGCCAGAGTAAATTCTGAAGGCTCAATCAGGGTTATCTTTCGCGGTGCTCCAATCCTGCCAAGCCGTTCAATCAAATCATGGAAACACACGCTAGCTAATCCTTGACCGCAAGCCCAATCAATTATCTCGTATCCTTGTTGTAGGATATGGTATGGAAAATTCTCAAATGTCTTTTCAAGCTTTTTCTTGTGAGCTTCCCCATAAGCAACTATATAAGCACAGGCCTGCCCATCATCTTCGAGCAAAGCCTTTCCTCTGTCTAGACCTGGATACGTCCACGGGATGCTCCTATATTTCGCAGGAAGCCTCTCTGTGCAAATCCGTAGAATTTCGTCGAACGACAGTTGTGGGATTAGTTGTATTTGTTGTTCGTATGTCTGCATTGTCATTTCCCTGTAATCGTTTCAGATTGCCAATCTGTATTCTTTGCTTGTTCCCAATTCCTAACGGCCAATTCTTTACTCGCATTGGCATAGCAATACTCGCAAAGATGCGGACAGGTATTATATTCACCGATGTCTTTGCTCACCATGCACCCGCACGCAATACGCTGGCCCTTGTCACGGTTGTCTTTCTTTTTAATGGCATATTGCGTTGAATTAAGCATAATGGCATTGTCGGGAATGGGTTCCACCCCAAACAATGAGTTCTCAATAGTTTTTATATCCACGCCAAGGAAATCCATAAGCGTTTTATCATGATGCGCAAATCGAATCATAAGATTGTCATCAACACAGTGGTTGTGTTCCACACCATCCAGGTTTGCCGTTTCTCCGCAAGTGGCCAAAGCATAATTCCAATGATTGTCATTGTTCAATTTTACCAATTGTTGGGCAAACTTAACCATCTGCTCATGCGTCCATTCTGAATAATTCACCTTGTTTTTTTCAAGATTGGATTTCACCTTTTTGTATGCAACAATGTCCGCAAAACTGAAAACCAACTTTTCCGTATATCCCAGTATTTGATTCCCAATGTTGTCTATTTTTTCAAGCAAGTTTTCCAAGCTAATCGAATCCGTCAAAATCAATGGGTCGAATCGCCAAATCACACGACCTTTACCCAACCGATCAACCAACCTTTTAAAGGTGTCAATTCTTTTCTCCAAAGAAGGAACGCCCTTTTCCAATCCTTCTTTTACATAATCGTTCAGCGTGTATTGGATGTAACATCCGATGTTTCTTTCTTGCAGATAATCAAGATGTTGCAATAGGGGTTCAGGGTTTTTTGACCAAAAGACAATAAAACGGGTGTTGTTGTAGGCCACATAACTTTTCACACCGTTGAAAGGATTGGTCCATGCGGAATAACCCACCTTCAGCCGATGAAAAAACCAGTCGGCATAAAAAGCGGGAATGTCCGTGCTTCGGCTCGCTGAAACAATGACAGGAGCTTGTGCATCAACCAGCTCTCCGTTATCGCGTAAGATTTTTAAGGATTTCCAAGTAGCCATTATAATGGAATTTCATTTTGCAAAAATAGGTGTTTTTTTCTTGTGGACGCACCTCTTTCACAAGGCTTGCAAAAATAATGGTCACTCTGAAATATCTTCTATTTAGGTAGTCATACCAGATCATCAATGTCGCGAAGGCATTGCACAGTTCTTCGGTCATCTCAGCAGAGAGCACCCTCAATCCACCCACTCAAATCCGCAAATAGCGCAGAATATTGCTGTCGTGACATTTTTCATTCTCCTTTTCTTCTTCCCCTGATCGAGGACGATGCACTCTTCCGGATAGGGGAGTTGTAAACTCATAATCCTCAACTCGTCAAGGGCATCGTCAATTTCTTCTATCTTTTTGAATGAGGAGATTGAAAATTTCCTGTTATGTAGCTGTTCAACAAATGTTTTTACTGAGTTGGTTTTCAGCAAAACTTGCAATTTCAAAAGTATATCTTTTGTTTTCGGATCCAGATTGGCGGCCAGCTGTTTCTCTACCGCATCAACAAGTACCTCTACGTACTTCAGCACATCATCAATTGTGGGATAAAAATTTGTCATTCTTTTGTTGTATTTTTATAGTTCATTATTATCTTACCGTCCTCTTTTTAATTCCAGTTCTTGAAAACCCATTTCCATCAGATTGATGGGAGGGATTACAAAATCATTCAAAACCGTCCCTTCTTTTGGTTCTCTCATCAAAAAACTCCATTTTGGGGACAAACACCATTTTAGGAATCAAGCCTACAAACAGCGATAGTTCCACCAACTTGGAGAGTCTGTGGTCAAAATCACCATTCAGAACCTGAGTTATATACCCTTTTGTGACCCCTAATTTTTGCGCCAATTGCGTCCTGTTAAGTCCGTTCTCTTTCATGTATTCCTGGAGATGGGCGTACAAGTCCAACTGTATGCGGGTGGTCCAATATTCCGGACTGCACTGTAATTCTTTGTTCGTTATCATAATATGCTCATTTTTTCATTTATCAAATCACCAATTACCTCTTTCACCTCTTCCACGATAGCTGTCAGTCTTTTTATATCCTTAACCTGATTCTTCTTATATCCACCAAACACAACCACCACATTTTTTTAATGCAGTTTAGTTTTTACTAAACTTTTTACTTATTGATTTTCAAATGGTTAAGGTTCATTGTATTAACATCCAGGAAAAATATCGGGGAACAATCATTTGTTTTTCGCAAAAACACACCACTATGTGTTAGTCGATTTTTTGACGAGAATCAAATCATAGCTCGACTTTAATATTTTCATGGGCAAACCAAGGTTTGCGGTTGCAAAAATAATAAAAACTATTTATCCAAGCATCATTGGCTAAAACTTCACGAACCGATGGAAGATTTTCAGTTGCTCCGCAGGGGAGATTTCAGGCAATCTGGGCAATGAGAGCAGGTGCACCATCTGAATATGCTCCTGTGGCGTGTCGTAATGAAGTTCCATCACTGCATCTTGGATGAGATGAGGCAATAGCGTCTCTAATGGATATACCACGCGGATTATCCCGTCAGCAGCCCATTGGCTGGTATCAACAATGCCGTCGCCGGGCGTCAACAACATTTTTACATTGCCGACACTGTCCGCAAACGCCAACTGGATGTTGTTCATAGCCGTATCTATATAGTTTGTCACAATAAGAGTTGCCGTTTGGGAATCGTCGGTCGCCTGTAGAAACAAATTGCCAACCCTGTACCGGCTCTCCTTCCCAAACCTGAACATCGAGGTGCTGGCAGTGCAGACTGAATCAACATCCAACACCGACCATTTGCAAGGAAGGGCAAGCAATCTCAACAGACAATTATTGTTCGTATCCATTTCGCGCTGGGCCAGTTCCATACCAAGCTTGCGGCAAAAACCTCGCAAGAACAAGACAAATTCATAGTCTATACAATTGCCGCCTATCGCCAAATCACAGGTGTCCATGAACGGGAGCAAATACTTTCGGATAGTCGTCGCCGATGCGTTTTCATCGGTAATGAGATTTTCAAGATACTTTGCCTGTTTAATAATGGCCCTTTTTCTCTCCGGGGTGTACTCTTCCCATGGGATATTTGATTTTGCTTCCTCCTGAAGCGGCTTTGACGGGTGGCATGAGGCCAGCAAAAGGGCCACGGCAATGCCCAGAAATATGATATTCGCTTGTCTCATAATAAAATAGATTGTTTGGTTAACACTTGTTTTTCGACGGCAAAAATACTTCGCACTCGTATGCATTTCCGATTTTTACAAGACTTGCAAAAGAGGGATTTGAGAACCGAACGTGTTTTTTGTTTTTGTTTTCGCCTTCCGCCCATCCGGGCATCTGTGCGGACAACGTGGCAAATATAAGAATTTTATAATTACCTTTTGCGGAAAAACTAATTACGCAAATTAACAATTATTTCTTAATAAACAACTGTAATACAGTGTTTTAAAAATAATTCTTTATCTTTGCGGCGACTTATAAACAACAATATTTTATGATGAAAACAAACATCAATTTGTTACCCGTGGAAAAAGGCGAAATCATTATGTATCAGCCGGATGAAAGCATCCGGCTGGAAGTTAGAATGGAAGGAGAGACGGTATGGCTAACACAAGCTCAGATGGCATTGCTGTTTCAAAAAGACAGAACCGTCATCACCCGCCATATCAATAATATTTTCTTGGAAAAAGAATTAGATGAAGAAAGCAATGTGCATTTTTTGCACCTTGCCCATTCCGACAAACCGATTAAATACTATAACCTTGATGTCATTATCTCTGTCGGGTATCGCGTGAAATCACTGCGCGGCACACAATTCCGAAGATGGGCAAATGGCATCATTAAAGAATATATGCTGCGGGGATTTGCCTTCCAACAACGGCTTCTTCAAACTGAAGAACGAATAGACCGCCGCTTAAGAGAGCATGACACTAAAATTGACGCTCTTTCAGATAAGATTGACTTCTTCGTGCGAACGGCCCTGCCTCCCAAAGAGGGCATCTTCTGCGACGGACAAATATTCGATGCGTACGCCTTCGCATCAAAACTGATCAGATCGGCGAAGCGGAGGATTGTGCTGATTGACAACTACATCGACGAGTCGGTGCTGCTCATGCTGGCCAAACGGAACGAGCATATCACGGCGGAGATTGTCACCAGACAAATAACCGAGACGCTGGCACTGGACATTGAACGTCACAATCGCCAGTACCCGCCCGTCACCATCCGAGAAAGCGCTCGCTACCACGACCGCTTCCTGATCATTGACGACACCGTCTATCACATCGGTGCATCGCTGAAAGACCTCGGCAAGAAGTTCTTCGCATTCTCAAGGTTGGAGATGCCGTTGGAAAAAATGGGGATAGAGGGATAAACGGACAACGTTGCATTGATATGATTATTTTCCGTACTTTTGCCACGAGAAACCCTTACGCTTATGAAAAAATCAGCCCTCTTTTTCCTTTCTATCTTGCTGCTTGGCTTTGCAACCGTTCAGGCGCAGACCACCCAAACCATCCTTTCCCCGAACCAGAAACTGAAACTGAAGGTGGACCTCGGCGGCGAGATTATCCGATATTCCATCGCCTATGAAAACGGGGAAATCATACTGCCGTCAAGCATCGGGATGGAACTGGACAACGGGACTGTGCTGGGCCACGAGCCCATTCGCTCCCTGCGCAAAGGCGGCCGCCGGAGCGTGGACCGGATGGTTGCTTCGCCCTTGTACCGCAAGGACTCCATCCGCGAACAGTATAACGAATTGTATCTCTGGTATAAAGGGGGCTATGGCGTCGTGTTCCGCGTGTACAACTCCGGCGTGGCCTACCGCTTCGAGACCGCCTTCAAGGATCCCATCACCATTAAACACGAGATTGCGGAGTTCAATTTCTCAGAGGGCTCCACTATGGGCGAGCGCAACGGCACTGAGGCATTTATCCCATATGTGAACCGCAAGGCGGCCGTCAACGGCGACTTTTCCGAACAGTTTTGCACTTCGTTCGAGAATACCTACACTCAAATTCCGCTCAAGAAGATGGACGACAACCGACTGGCCTTTCTGCCGATGCTGGTGGCGCAGACCCGTTCCGCTTCCGAAGGCGGATACTATGCGGGTTTGGGTTCCCGTATGGCCGTCATCACCGAGGCCGACCTGCGCGACTATCCCGGGATGTACCTCAAACACACCGAGGGCAATTCCGTGATCGGTTACTTTGCTCCGCGCCCCAAGACATGGGAGCAGTGCGGGCACAATAATCTGCAGTATATCGTGAAAGAGCGGGAGGACTACATCGCCAAGACCGCCGGCACAAGAAACTTTCCGTGGCGCGTGATTGCCATTGCAGGACAGGACCGGGAACTGGTAGATAACGATCTCGTCTATCTGCTCGCCGAGCCCTCCAAGGTGGAAGACATCTCCTGGATCAAGCCCGGAAAGGTGGCTTGGGACTGGTGGAACAACTGGAACATCTGGGGCGTGGACTTCAAGTCCGGCATCAACAATGAGACCTACAAGTACTACATCGACTTTGCCGCCGAGAAGGGCATCGAGTATGTGATTCTAGACGAGGGCTGGGCCGTGAACAAGCAGGCCGACCTCTTCCAGGTGGTGCCCGAAATTGACCTCCCGATGTTGGTGAAATATGCATCCTCCAAGGGCGTCGGCATCGTGCTGTGGGCCGGTTACGCCGCGATGGACAAGGATATGGAACATGTCTGCCAGCACTACTCCGAGATGGGCGTCAAGGGCTTCAAAGTCGATTTTATGGACCGCGACGACCAGATTGTGGTCGATTTCTACGAACGGATGGCCGCAATGGCAGCCAAATACCACCTCTTCATCGACTTTCACGGGGCGTACAAGCCCACCGGACTGAGCCGTACCTATCCCAATGTGCTCAACTACGAGGGCGTTTTCGGACTGGAGCAGTGCAAGTGGGCGGACAGCAAGACGGATATGGTGAAGTATGAGGTCACCATCCCGTTCATCCGGATGCTGGCCGGCCCTATGGACTTTACCCAGGGCGCAATGCGCAACGGCGCCAAGGGCTGCTACTTCCCGAGTTGGAATGAGCCGATGAGCCAGGGCACGCGCTGCCGCCAACTGGCCGAGTACGTCATCTTTGACGCGCCCTTCGCGATGCTCTGCGATGCCCCCACGGCCTACATGCAGGAACCCGAATGCACCGATTTCATCGCCAAAGTACCCACCGTATGGGACGAGACCCGCATCTTAGATGGAAAAGTCGGGGAGTTTATCATTTCCGCCAAGCGCAAGGGTGACACCTGGTACATCGGCGCCATCACCGACTGGAACGCCCGCACCATCGAAATCGACCTCAAAGCCTTAGGCATCACCTCCGGCACCGTGACGATGTTTGTCGATGGTCCCAACGCCCACCGCAAAGGCGTTGACTATCAGAAGAAAACGGTAACCGTTCCCTCAGATGGCAAACTGAAAGTGGAGTTGGCCCCGGGTGGCGGAGCGGCGGTCATAGTGGAGAGATGAGAGATTAGAGATAATAGATTATAGATTATAGATAATAGTTTTCCTTAAACAGCCCCGTAAGGGACAAGATATTGGTTGAATAAAGAATGATTTTTTCCAGAAACGGTTTTAAACGGGAGGCAGACGGCGAATGCAATGTGCTGTTGAGAAACAAGCCAGACAAGGGTGCGATAATACCCCTCGGTATCGTTTTGGGGTTGATTTCGATGTTTTTCTTTCCAATGATAATCTGGTTGATTGAGGATGGTATGCTGGAGACGTTTGGGGATATAATGATTGCCATGATATTCATCGGACCGCTTGCCTACCTTATTATAGTTCTTGTCTGCAGTATTATCTGGGAATTATTGGGTGAGGAAATTGTTTATTGTTCAGAATCAAGTATTTGCATATATCAAAAAATGATTTTTGGAGCAAGATATGAACTACCTTGGAACAGTATCGTCAGTGTTTCTCCTTATGATGAGCCTTTGTATTACATGTTGCTGCCCACGCGCGACCCGACCATATACATCACCTATAAGGATTTTAAAGGGAAGAATAAGAAGTTGTATTTTGGTTTTCATCTGAAGGATAATCAACGCGAACTTGTTATAGACCACATTCAGGAGATGTTGCTGGATTGTTTGCCAATAGAAAACAAATAGTACAAAAGTTTGGTTGTAATGAAGTTGATTGACAATAATATACGGATATTCGTGCTGCGCAACAGCCAGGGTGTGGAGGCTGAGATAACCAACCTTGGCGGGCGCGTGATGTCACTTGTGGTGCCTGACAAAAACGGCATCCCACGCGATGTGGTGCTCGGATTCGACAACCCAGAAGAGTACCTTCCGGAAAACCACCGTTCCGACTTTGGGGCGGTCATCGGGCGCTACGCCAACCGTTTGTGCAACGGACAGATAACGATAGATGGCCATGTGTATCAGTTGCCGAAAAACGATGGCAACCACTGCCTGCACGGCGGGCCCGACGGCTGGCAGTACAGGATATTCAATGTGGAATCTGTGGGCAATAGCCGGCTGGTGCTGAGCCTCGTCAGCGAGGACGGTGACAACGGATTTCCGGGCAATGTGTGCGCCCGCGTCACCTACATGCTGACGGACGACAATGCGCTGGATATTCAGTATGAGGCGGTTACGGACGAGCCAACGGTCATCAACATGACCAACCACAGCTACTTCAATCTCAACGGCGACGCCTCCACCGACATCCTCAACCACCTGCTGATGATTGACGCTGACCGTTACACGCCCATCGACGAAACCATTATCCCGACGGGCGAGTTGGCGTCCGTGGAGGGCACCCCGATGGATTTCCGGCAGCCCAAGCCGATTGGCCGCGACATCGCCACAGACTTCGAACAGCTGCGCATCGGGCGCGGCTACGACCACAACTGGGTGCTGAACACGATGGGCGATGATTCCCGTCCCTGCGCCCGTTTGGAAAGTCCTATAACAGGCATTGTGTTAGAAGTTTACACCACTGAACCGGGAATGCAAGTCTATACCGGCAACTTCTTAGACGGCTCGGTCGTAGGAAAGGGTGAAATCACGTACCAGCAACGCGTGGCGGTCTGCCTCGAAACGCAGAAGTTTCCGGATTCACCCAACCAGCACTGGCCCGAATCCAATGCTTTTCTGAAACCCGGAGAGGTTTATCGCAGTCGCACCAGATTTCGTTTTTTACAATAATATTCAATATTTCTCGTTAATAATTCTTACCGTAAAAGAAATTCATTATTTAACAATAACATTAAAACTTATTCATTATGAAAAACTTGACCAAAATTGCAGCTTTTGTTTTCATCAGTGCTTTTCTGTTTTCCGCATGCGAGAAAGAGGGACAATATCTTCCCAAGAAAAAAATAACCCGCATCGAGTATTCCACCACCACTTCCTCAAAAGACGGTAAGGATATTACCACCCTCAGCGAAGTCCAAGATTGGGTATGGAACGGCAAATTGCTCCAAACCATCACCTATAAGGATGGCAGCGGCAATCAGACCGGCAAGCTGGGAATTGTTTATGACTCCAAGAAACGTATCTCCCAACTTCAATACTCAACATCATCATACACAGAAATATACAACTTCTTTTACGATGGCAAAGAGCTGAAAAAGATTGTTGTTGGAGATGACGAATACACGTTCACGAGAACCGATGGTAACATCGTGGAAATCAATGTCGGAGCCGCGTTATCATCAGAAAAGAATGATGCCGGTACGAGTTTTAACCCGCTGCAGTTTGTTCTGCCTGCTGAAGTGGCCAATGTCATCAAAGCATCCGCAGCAAAGGGAGCTTCCGTTTACAAACTCACTTGGGACGGTAAAAACATATCCCATTGCCAGGCAGTTTCAAACGGTGTGGTTGCCGCCAAGTATTCTTGGAAGTATGATGAGTACATTAATCCATTCAGAGGTCTTTTCGGTTACTCGTCATTAACCGACATGAGTGAATTGTATTCCGCCAACAATGTCGTGGAGTCCGTCACTGAGATTCCGACGCTGAGCTATCAATCGTCACAGCAATACAGTTATGAATACGATGGCAAATTCCCGGTAAAGCAGGTTTGGGTAACCTCATCCACGTTCGGACTTTTGGAAACCACACACACCAACACGTTCTTCTACAACTAATTGACATGCGCCGATTTTTCGCCCCTGGGCGTGTGAACCTCATCGGAGATCACACCGACTACAATGGGGGACTTGTGTTTCCAGCCGCTCTCGCCATGGGTACATATCTGACCGTGACAGAGCGGTTGGATTGTTTTTCTTGCGGCTTTTCTTCCGACAACGAGCCCCAAGCATTCACGCTTCGGGGCGACGGGCTGACCGAACGGCACCATGCCTGGGTGGATTACCCTTTGGGAGTATTGAAGGAATTTTCCGACCGCGGCTGGAGAGTCACGGGCTACGATTTCCATTACAGAGGCGACCTGCCCATCGGGGCGGCGCTCTCCTCGTCGGCTTCCATTGAGATGGTGACCGCTGTTGCCCTCAATGCGCTTTGCGGAGAACCCTATACGATGCTGGACCTCGTGCAGATAGCCCAGCACGCCGAGAACGACTTCGTGGGGATGAACTGCGGCATTATGGACCAGTTTGCCTCCGGATTCGGTAAGAAGAATTGTGCGATCGCGTTGGATTGCAATACATTGGAGTACGAGCTCGTGCCGTTGAAGATGCGCGGGCTTAAGTTTGTCATCGCCAACACCAACAAGAAGCGCGGGCTGGTGGATTCGGCCTACAACCAGCGGCGCAACGAATGCCAGCAGGCGTTGGAGATCATCCGTGCGCATCTGCCCGTGAGTTGTATTTGTCAGCTTACGATGGAGCAGTTTGATGCAGTTGCACATTATCTTACGGGCGATGTGCTCAAGCGGGCGCGGCACGCGGTGCGTGAGAACGAGAATGTGCGCGAGGCCGTCACCGCGCTCAAGGGCGGCGACATGGCCCGTTTTGGGCAGTTGATGAACGCCTCGCACGCCACCCTGCGCGACGACTATGAGGTCACCTGTCCCGAACTAGATTTCTTGGCCGAACAGGCGCAGCAGTTCCCCGGCGTGCTCGGCAGCCGGATGACCGGTGCGGGCTTCGGCGGCTGCACCGTCACGCTGATCGCTGAAAACCAAGTGAATGCGTTTGTCGAAACCCTTGGCAAGGCATACGAGGAAAAATTCGGCCTGCGTGCGGATTTCTATGTGGTGGAGATCGGCGACGGGGCGGGAGAGAGATAATCGTTTTAGGGTTGAGAGTTGAGAATGTGGGCACATAGATATGTGGCCGGGAATAATTTTTTGTACATTTGCACTTGTAAAATAGATCACCATGCATCATCACCGACATACACATTTGATCATGGCCATCGTCGCAGCATTGCTTTTGTTAGCGGCGCGGCCTGCGCAGGGGCAGCAGTTTAGAATAGAAGTGGACACGTTGTACCTGAAGGCGGGCGAGGAGATGAATCTGGATTTCGACGACTACTCCCTTCGATACAAACAGCCGTTTTCGTTTTACGAAGATGACCGTTACACGGTTAATTATGAATATGCTTGGCATCCTGAGGGGGGAGGAAGCGTCATTTTTGAGAAAAAAGAAATCAGTTGGTACCCTGTGACCAAGAACGGTTGGCTGCAATACGAACCCGTACACCGCAGGTATTTGTGCGACGGAGCACCCGGCAGGATCGTCCGCACCGATTCGGCCTATTATCTGGTGTATCCAGACCGCGTCTGCAGTTTTGACATCGGTGAAAATCCTGGGCAAATCGGATACCTGAACGAATTACCGACTGACGATATAGATTTTCCTTGGGAGAAAGAAAAATGGTATTATCCTAACAAGATCGGCAACACTCTCAACAAACAAGAGTTTAAAGGTACCGTTGTGTTACACGGTTGTCATATTGGTCGCAAGTACCACTATCAGAAACCTGACACCTGCATCGAGCAAGCCTTTTGTGTCGATAATTGCATTTACTGCATTGTGACTACACCGGAAACAACCAGCATTGAACGGATTGATAATGGCCGTTTCGTGCGAGTGGCGGATCTCAGACGGCGATTTGACTTCACCAACTGTATCTTCTCGTTGAGAGGGAGGCGTGAAAAACTCAGAGAGCTCAACTGCACCAACGGAGGTTGCCGGCTGGTGTTCAGAGATGCCTTCCACAACGGCATCCTTACTGTGAAAGACTACACGGTGCATATCCAGTATGTAAGATTGAACGTGTTGCCGTAGAAAAAACCGTACCTTTGCCCGCCAAACTAAAAAAGGAATATGAACAGAAAACATTTTTGGATTCCCATCGCCCTCATAGCGCTATGCCTCATTGTTTTACAACCGATTGCCGCCTATGCGCAAGGTTCAAAGAAACCCCTCAAATGCACAGTTCCCGCCTATCTGAAACAGGGCGACAAGGTGGCACTCATCACTCCATCGTACTACGGCTCGATGGAAAACACCCGCAAAGCGGCCAAGGTGTTGCGCAGCTGGGGTTTCAAGCCGGTCATCGGGCCGAATGTGGGTCGTAAGCACTTGACTCACTATGCTGGAACGGCCGAGGAACGACTCGCCGACCTCCGTTGGGCGATTCAAAATCCTGATGTCAAGGCCATTATATGCATGCGCGGTGGCTACGGCACCCTGCATCTGGCCGGAACTCTCCCTTTGCAAGAAATGTCCGCATCACCCAAATGGATTGTCGGCTATAGTGATATCACCACCCTCTTGAATATGGAAAACAGTGCCGGCGTGATGGGTATTCATGGTGTCATGGGCTGCAATATTGCGGGCCGTGGAGGTGCCGACCTCTCCTGCACGCTCGTGCGCGACCTGCTCAAGGGTCAAGTGCCTCAATATGAGGTGCCTGCTCATCCGCTCAATATTCCAGGTCGTGCCTCGGGAACACTGGTGGGTGGCAACTTGGCTACCTTCGTTCCGCTATTGGGTTCCCAAACCGACGCATTCAGCAATGCCGACATCATCCTTTTCTTAGAGGAAGTGGAGGAAACCTACCACAACATTGACCGCCTATTTAACATCATGAAATTGAATGGTGTGCTTGCGCATTGCAAAGGCGTTGTTTTGGGCGATTTTTCCGATTGTAATAACGATGTGGGCTATGAAAGTGTGGAGGCGATGCTGCGTCAATACATTGAGCCGTACAACATCCCGCTGCTTTGTGGTTTCCCTGCCGGCCATGAAAAGGTGAACCTGCCCCTCGTGATAGGCGCGCCCGTTACGCTCGATGTGCGGACCGACGGAGCCACACTCACCTTTAACATCCCTGGTGAACAGAAGACGGTGCGCACCGAAGGACTGCGCCCGCTTCAGACGGACAAGCCCGAACTGGATGCGAGTCAGTTCGTGAATATCACCGATGTGGTGCCGGATGCTATTTTGGAGATTCGTTATTATAGCACATATAACTTTGTGGGTCAGCGTATTGACGGCTACGAGCAACCCACCGCCCTGATGACGAAGCGCGCCGCCGACAGTCTGAAAGCTGTCAGCGACGATGTGATGCGCTTGGGCTACCGGCTGAAGATTTACGACGCTTACCGCCCGCAGGTGGCCGTTGACCACTTCGTGCGCTGGGCCGCCGACATCCCCGATACGATGATGCGGCAGTATTTCTATCCCGAAGTGGATAAGAGCCGGCTGTTCGAGTTGGAGTATATCATGGCGAAGAGCGGCCACACACGCGGTTCCACGGTGGATCTTACACTTTTCGACATGACCACTGAAAAGGAGCTCGATATGGGCGGCACATTCGACTGGTTCGGCGAAGAGAGCCACCCCGACTTCGGTGGCAACCCGGAAACTGGAATATTTAACGGGAAACCTTCCCCCGCTGGCCGGACTATCACCGAGGAGCAGTTCCGCAACCGCCAAATCCTGCGAGAGGCCATGTTGCGCCACGGTTTCAAGCCCCTCGACAGCGAATGGTGGCACTTCACACTAAAGGATGAACCTTATCCGGACACCTATTTTGAATTTACGGTGAAAGAATTGAAATAATAAGCGTTTCCAAAAGTATCCTTTCAGCGAGTACACCATTACGCCGAGAACAAAGAGAACGACGGAATCTCAATCAATAATTCTCAAGTCAGATGTTTATATCATTGCTTTTTTTATCTTTGCAGTTTAAAAATTTGAACTATTTTTAAACTGCTTTTTTTATTGAGATAAAACAAAGTAAATGAAGGCCAACAAAAAGTCATATTCCGGATTATGGATTATTTTGGTGGCGGCGATAGTGCTGGAAACCATCTCCTGCATCCAATATTTTTACAGTCGTGCCGGTATTCGTGCTGAAGCCGAGCAACGGGCACAGAGTGAGTTGCGCCGAGCCGAGTTGGAAATCAATGTGGTGATGGTGGAGATGGAGGCCGCGGCAAAGATGCTGGCGGCTGAGGCGGAGCAGCACATCGACAATCCGGACTCCATAGCCGCTGCCACACGGATGCTGTTGCAAACGATCGGGAATGTGAGTAGTGCCGGTGTGGCCTGCAAACCTGACCTCTTTCCGGAAAAGGGGCGTTGGTATGAGATGTGCAGCAGTCGCCAGCCGGACGGCAGCATATACACGCGTCAGATTGGCGGGGCGGACCATGACTATTTCCAGACGGAGTGGTTCCACAACGGGCTGACTTTTAACGGTTGCAAGTGGAGTGAACCGTATATGGACGAATATGGGGCCCGCACGATGGTGGTCAGTTGCACATACCCTATCCGCAACAAACGGGGAGAAGTGGTGGCGGTGGCCTGCGTGGATGTGTCGCTGGATTACCTGCAACGCATGTCGGAGTATTTGCAGATCTATAAGGACAGTTATTATTTCATCCGTTCAGGCAAAGGGTTGGATATTGTTTCCGGTGAGGACACGGTTCCAGGCCGCAATTATCAGGTTTACAATGAGGACATTGACAAGACGGGATGGAAGATATCGATTGTCATTCCGGAGGATGTTATCTTTGCCGACCTCAATCGCGTCGGGATGATTGTCGGGTTGTTGATGGCGCTTGGTCTGGCATTGCTCATATTTATGGTTTGGTATATCGGACGCAGTAACAAGCGTCTTATTCTTTCCATAGAAAAGAACCAGCGTATGGAAGGCGAGTTGCATATTGCCAGCACGATGCAGATGGCCATGTTGCCGAAGGCGTTTCCGCCGTTCAGCGATCGTCCGGAACTCAATGTTTATGGAATGGTTGATCCAGCCAAAGAGGTGGGTGGCGACCTGTACGATTTCTTTGTGCGGCATGACAAACTCTTTTTCTGTATCGGCGATGTGAGCGGCAAGGGCGTACCCGCCGCTTTGGTGATGGCGATGACGCATTCGCTGTTCCGCAATGTCACGGCGCATGAGGAGAATCCGGCGGCCATAGTTAGCGAGATGAACAAAGCGCTTACCGAGCAGAATTCGGAGAATATGTTCCTCACGCTTTTCCTTGGTGTGTTGGATTGCAAGACGGGCCGGTTCGACTACTGCAATGCCGGTCACAATGCTCCGGTGCTCATGACCAATGGGCAGTGGCAAATGGTTGAGGTTGTCGCAAACCTGCCATTGGGCGTTGAATCGGATTTTGAGTACACGATGCAGACGGCACAGATGGCGTGTAACGACCTGTTGTTTCTCTATACGGATGGACTGACCGAGGCGGAGAACGCCAGTTACGAGCAGTATGGCGAACAGCGTATGCTGCAGAGTCTGTCTGCCATGACCGACACCCGTCCTCGGGAAATCATTGACGGCATGCAGAACAATGTGGAAGTGTTTGTCGATGGTGCCCAGCAGAGCGATGACCTGACCATGCTTGCTATCCGTTACCAGACACCGGCAATTGTTATGCGCAACGACATAAAACAGATACCCACACTTGCCGAATGGATTGGCGGATTGGATATTCCGAACGAACTGAGCATGCCGGTGAACTTGGCTTTGGAGGAGGTGGTGAGCAATGTCATGCTGTATGCCTATCCGAACAAAAACGGCCAGGTGTTTGTGGAATTCGCAAGGAATGAAATGCCTGATCCCCAACACCCGACGCTCATCTTTACGGTCACCGACGGCGGCATTCCCTTTGATCCGACGAGTCAGGCGGAGGCAGACATCACCTCGTCAGTGGAAAACCGGAAAATAGGCGGTTTGGGCATCCATCTCGTCCGTCAACTCATGGATGAGATCCATTATAGTCGCGAAGAGGGCAAAAACATCTTGACGCTGATAAAAAAGATTGATAACAACTAACCGATAAACAAAATTATTTCTAGTACGACAAATGAGAAAGAATAACAATATGACTTCAGTCCAACAGCAGGCAGCTGCTGCAAAGTTCGCTCAGGATTGGGAAGGCAAGGGCTATGAGAAAGGTGACACACAGCGGTTCTGGTTGGAACTGTTGCAGAAGGTGTTCGATGTGGGAAACCCTTACCAGTTTATTGAGTTTGAGGATCAGGTAATGGTGGAGAGTACGAACTTCATGGATGCTTATATTCCTGCCACAAAGGTGCTTATCGAACAAAAGAGCATTGAGAAGGAGCTCGGAAAGCCTACTAAACAAAGTGATGGTTCCTGGCTCAATCCTTTCCAGCAGGCGAAAAAATATGTTGTCGGGTTACCGTTGTCAAGACACCCCCGCTGGATAGTGACATGTAATTTTGCCGAGTTCTGGATTTATGATATGGAACAACCTAACGGTGAACCTCAGAAAATCGCCCTCAAAGATCTTGGAAAAGAGTATTACCGTCTCTCATTCCTCGTGGATGATGGAAATGCTCATCTCAAACGCGAAATAGAAGTCAGTGTAAAGGCAGGGGTCTTGGTCGGGCGCATATACGACCTGCTTTTGAAACAATACATAGATTCAGATAAACCGGAAACACTGCGCAGTCTCAATGTGCTGTGCGTACGTCTGGTGTTCTGTCTTTATGCGGAAGATGCCATGATTTTTGGCAGAAAGACTGCCTTTCACGATTATCTTGCCCAATATCAGGCAAAGGACATACGCCGCGCGCTTATCGATCTTTTTGATGCACTTGACACGCCTGAAGCCAGTCGTGATCCGTATATGGACGGCACTCTAAAGTCCTTTCCGTATGTCAATGGTGGATTGTTCAGTCACGATGAGCGATTGCTGATTCCGCAGTTTACGGACGAACTTAAAGAATTGCTTTTGGCAAAGGCTTCCGACGATTTCGATTGGAGCGAAATATCACCTACTATTTTCGGTGCGTTGTTCGAGAGCACGCTGAATCCCGAAACACGCCGCTCGGGCGGGATGCACTACACCTCCATCGAGAATATCCATAAGGTTATAGACCCTCTGTTTTTCAATGCTCTCAATGAGGAATTCGAGGATATCAAGAATATTGCCCAAGAGAAACAGCGACTGCGGAAACTCAGCGCTTTCCAAGACAAATTGGCAAGTCTTACTTTTTTAGATCCCGCCTGTGGTAGCGGCAATTTCCTGACGGAAACATATTTAAGTCTTCGCCGATTGGAAAATAAGGTGATTCTGGAAATGACGAAAGGACAATCACGACTTGGCTTTGAGGAGACGAATCCTGTAAAAGTGAACATTCACCAGTTCTATGGTATTGAAATCAATGATTTTGCTGTTTCTGTAGCGACTACGGCACTATGGATAGCCGAGAACCAAATGCTGAAGGAAACCGAAAGCATAGTGAATTTTGACCTTGACATGTTGCCCTTAAAAGCGTATCACAACATAAAAGAAGGCAATGCGTTACGACTCTCATGGACGGAATGGGCGGAGGAAAAGGAAAAGAACATTGTGATAGCGGGGAAAGCAAACTTGTATTCATTAAGAGATATCCCTGAAGGGATGGCATGTGAACCAATGACCCGTTATGGAGAAGTTGACTTATATAGTGACGACATTAAAATAGGTCCAACAAAACAGCAGGAAGAAACGTATCAGGTTGACTTTAATTATATTATGGGCAACCCACCATTTGTGGGTGCACGTCTTATGTCATCCGAACAGAAAGAAGACCTGATTCATATCTTCGGCAAGAAGTGGAAGAACATCGGCAATATGGATTATGTCAGCGGTTGGTACCTCAAGACTGCTCAACTCATGAAAGCTAATACATCCCTTCGTGCCGCACTGGTCTCCACCAACTCTATAACCCAAGGTGAACAAGTGGCAAACCTGTGGCAACCTATTTTTGAACAAAACGGCATTCATATCGATTTCGCCTACCGAACGTTCCGTTGGGACAGCGAAGCGGACGCCAAAGCGCATGTGCATTGCGTGATAGTAGGATTCTCCACGGATTTAGCCTATAAATCTGAAAAAAAACATATCTATCTCCCGGACAATCAAACGATAGAAGTAAACAATATCAACGCTTATCTTATGGATGCGCAAGATGTTTGGATCAGCAGTCGCAACAAACCTTTGTGCAATGTTCCGGAGATAGGCATCGGTAATAAACCCATAGACGGCGGTTTTTATCTCTTTACAGAACCGGAGATGCAAGAGTTTATTGCCAAAGAGCCCAAAAGCGAAAGGTTTTTCCGTCCGTGGTACGGCGCGGATGAGTTTATCAACAATAAAAAACGTTTTTGCTTATGGTTGGGCGATTGCTCTCCTGCCGAGTTGCGCTCAATGCCGTTGTGTTACGAGCGTGTGATGAGTGTGCGCAACTACCGCCTTAAAAGTCCGAGTGCGGGCACGGTCAAGCTTGCCGACCGTCCTACCCGTTTCCATGTGGAGAATATGCCCAGCGGAAACTATGTCGTTATTCCTGAGACATCATCCGAAAGGCGCAGATATATACCGATGGGTTTTATGACACCAAATATATTATGTAGCAATGCTGTTCGCCTCATCCCGAATGCTACATTATATCATTTCGGTGTGCTCACATCCAGTATCCACATGGCATGGATGCGCGTGGTGTGCGGGCGGCTCAAAAGCGATTATCGTTATTCAAAAGACATAGTCTATAACAATTTCCCGTGGCCGACGCCTACTGAAGAACAGAAAAGAAAGATTGAAACCGCCGCACAAATCATACTTGACGTGCGTTCACAATATCCGGACTGCTCTCTTTCCGACCTGTATGATGAAATCAGTATGCCACCTGATTTACGCAAGGCTCATGAAGCTAACGATAAAGCTGTGATGGCTGCCTATGGTTTCGACAAAAAAAACATTTCCAAAGATGACGAAATGCTGATTGTTGAGGAATTATTCAAACTTTATCAGGAATTATTAGAATCTTCAAAATAATATACGATATGAGGAAAAAACCAAAAATTAGTTTTGCCACCATTCTTCACCTTGCTGAAATTTAAACGTTACCAGGTATTTACCAAATAGTATATAATTAACGAAATATAAACTGTTTATGAAAACCGAAATCCTAACCGATGGCAACCAACTCATTGCCAGTTTCTCCGGAAGACTTGACACCGCCGCTTCCGTGCAGACCGCCGAGGATGTGAAACCTTTGCTCGAAGCCATGGACAAAGAGATTATCCTTGACTGTAGCGAACTCGAGTATATCTCTTCGTCGGGCCTTCGCATCTTCCTCGGCATCCGCAAGGATGCTGCGAAGAACGGCAGCAGAGTCATTGTCCGCAACATCAACACCGACATTCGTCAGGTCTTTATGATGACCGGTTTTATCAGTCTTTTTGAAATTCAATAACTATGGATCCCCATACTGAAATGATTTTAGAGGAGTACGATCAGCAGTTGCCGCTTTTCCGGCGGTTGGAACGCATCGTGCAAATCACGCTACAGGACATCCTGGACAAAAACGGTCTGATGGTGACGGCTGTCACTACGCGCATAAAGACACGGGAGAGTCTTGCCGGCAAGTTGGAACTCAAGGGCTCCAAATATCATACCATCAGCGATATAACGGATGTTCTCGGTGCGCGTATCATCACCCTATACACAGATGATGTGGACCGTATCGCCGCCATGGCGGAGCAACTTTTCGACATTGACTGGGACAATTCCGTCGATAAGCGCCGGTTGCACAACACCGACAGTTTCGGTTACAACTCGCTGCACTACATCTGCCGATTGCCCAAGAAACTGGTCAACGAGCCCGAGTGGCCGCAACTGAACGAGATACGCTTCGAGTTGCAGTTGCGTACCACATTGCAGCATGCGTGGGCTTCCCTCAATCACGATATCGGCTACAAGACAGGCGTGGAAATACCGCATATCTACATCCGTCAGATAAACCGTTTGGCAGGTATGCTGGAGATGGCGGACGACGAGTTCAGCCGAATCCGTACGGAGATTACCGACTACCGCCGCCGCGTGCAGCAACTGGTTCAGAATGGCGAACTGGATGATGTGCAACTGGACGGTGACACTTTCCGCAGTTACTTGGAGGCCGAGCCGTTCGGGATTCTCAACCGGCGCATTGCCGCCATCAACCAGGCGGAGATTCAGGAGGTGCCGTTGAATGGTTACCTCCGTGTTTTTGTTGCTCTTGGCTGCAAGACGCTCGGCGATGTGGACCGTCTGCGTCAGCAATATACGGATGATGCGTATGCGCTTGCACGCCATCAGCTCGGCAATACCGATCTTGACATCGTTTCCTCATCCATCGGCATTCAGAATATCTGCATTGTCTGCATCCTTGCCACCGGTGGCGGCAAGATAGGCCTCACACGGCTCTTCAATGCCCTCAATGGCGAAAACCCGCAAAACGAGTTGCTGGCTGACATGACATACAACCAAGCTATGAACCTACCTTTTATGCAAAACAAATAATGGAAACCATTAAAATCAACCTCAACGACTATGTGCGTACGGGCGAAGGGGCCAATGGCGCCAGTTACGACCACAAGACGGATAAGAATGTCATGCTCAAGTTGTATTCCCACAACTTTGACGCAGCCCAAGTGGAACTGGAGATGGCGCAGAAAGTGTATGCATTGGGAATTCCCACGCCTGAGCCCGGTGATTTGGTGACCGACGGCAAGGCGTTGGGTATTCGTTTCCGCCGTCTTGAGGGCAAGAAATCCTATTCGCGCGCCTGTGGCGACCATCCCGAGCGTACCGAAGAGTATGCCCGGGAGTTTGCGCAGCTGAGTAAGAAACTGCACGCCATCCATCTGGATACCACACGGTTTGAGAATGTGAAGGACCGCTTGTACAAGATGCTGGCTGACAACCCTTTCTTTACCGATGAGCAGAAACAGAAAATTCACGACTTCATCGCCGCTGCGCCGGATACTGACACTGCCATCCACGGCGATTTGCAGTTCAGCAATGGGATCTTTGTCGAGAAAGACGGCGTGCGCACCCCCTATTTCATTGATCTGGGAGATTTTTGCTACGGCTATCCAATGTTCGATATCGGCATGGTCTATCTTTGTTGCTATCTCAACGAAGAGTCTTGGACACGGGATGTGTTTCACATGTCCAATGCGACGGCCAGACGCTTTTGGGACGCCTTTGCGCCCGAGTATTTCGGACCAGACGCGGATCTTGGCGAGATAGAGAAAACCGTTCGTATTTATGCTGGTCTGAAGACACTCATAGTGGAACGCGACACGCACCGTCCCATGCCCGAGTTCCGCGCCATGCTGGAAGGGACGGTGTATTAGAGATTTTTTGCTTTGGGTTGCAAAAGAATAAATAATCAAAAGTAAAAAAGCATAGATCAGTAATTTAAATCGCTTTATAAGATAAACAAGACACAAATGGCAAACAAATTTATGAACACGGACTTGCTTGACCGGGCAATAGTTTTCGCGGTTAAGGCGCACCACAACACCGAACGGCGCGGCAAAGGTTTCCCGTATATCGTGCACCCAATGGAGGCGGTTGAGGTGGTGGCCACCATCACGCCCGACCAGGAATTGCTGGCCGCCGCAGCACTGCATGACACCATCGAAGATACAGATGTGACGGTGGAGCAGATATGTGCGGAGTTCGGCGACCGAGTGGCGAACCTCGTGCATGCGGAGAGTGACCGGTTCGTTGAAGGATTGAGCGAAGCGGAGAGCTGGCGCGACCGCAAACAAGAGGCGATTGACCGTCTGGCTGCCGCACCACACGATGCCAAAATAGTGGCGTTGGGCGACAAGCTGAGCAATATGCGGGCCATTTGGCGCGATTATCAGGTTAAAGGCGATGAACTGTGGAAAATATTCCATGTTACAGACAAAGAGTTGCACGAATGGCACTACCGAGGCTTGGCAGCGTCGCTGAGCGAACTGGGCGACACCTTTGCCTATAAGGAGTTTGTAAGGTTAATAGATGAGGTTTTTGAAAAGTGAAAGTGCTTTTTGACAAAATAGACAATGCGCGGGATCTGGGGGGCATGATCGGCGCAGGCGGCAGGTCAATACGCCCGCACCGGTTGTTGCGTACCGCCCATTTGCATGACGCAACAGATGCTGATGTGGCGCGTCTCAAAAGCGAGTACAACCTCTGCCGGATCTTCGATTTCCGTTCCATTGGTGAGTCGGAAGCCGTGCCCGATAGGGAGATAGAAGGCGCTCAGTACCATTCCTTGCCGACCATTGATGTTCGGGCGGAACAAACGACGGGCAAACCTATCCCGGAAGAGGCATTTCTCGAACTGGACCGACATATTGTCAACTATTCGTTTTATCCTGAAGTCCAGATGATGGCGGCGAACATGTATCCCTCCCTTATCCGTAGTGAATTTTCACAATTGCAGTACGCCGCATTCCTTCGCCTTATCATCGAAGCACCCGAAGACGGTGGGATTCTTTGGCATTGTGCGCAGGGCAAAGACCGTACGGGTTGGGGAGCGGCGTACCTGATGTTTGCTTTGGGGGTGGAACGCGACGCGATTATTGAAGATTTTGAGAAAAGCAATGAGGCGTATAAACCTATCGTGAAACGGTTGAATGATGAGGTGGTGGCCCGTGGTGGTGGTGAGGCGGAGATGTCTGTTATACAAGCGTTTATGGGTGTGTCCACGGCAAACTTCATTTTCACATTGCACCTTATAGACCGTGAGTTTGGCGGTATGATGGACTATTTGCGTGAAATACTCTGCCTTTCACGCGAGGATATTCAACTGCTCCGCCAAAGGTATTTGGCATAAATTGAAAGGTGAAAACATGAAAAATTAGAAACGAAATTCAAAGTGTATGAACGAGTTAGAAGCAATCAAAGCCCGCCACAGCGTGCGGCAATACATTGAAAAGCCCATCGAGGCTGAGAAAATCCAACAATTGCAAACCCTCATCAATGATTGCAACCGCGAGGGCGGCTTGCACATACAGTTAGTGACAGAGGAGCCGAACGCCTTTGCCGGCGGGATGGCCAAGTACGGCAAGTTCCGCGGCGTGCGCAACTACATCGCTATGATCTGCAAGAAAGGCGACGATGTGAAACTCGGCTACCACGGCGAGCAGGTGATCCTGTTGGCGCAAACGCTCGGGCTGAACACCTGCTGGGTGGGACTCTCCTTCCGCAAACAGCCCGACCAGTACAAGGTGGACGACGGCGAGACGCTCATCTGCGTGGTGTCGCTCGGTTACGGTGCCAACCAAGGGGTGCAGCACCCGCAGAAACGGACTCTCGCCGACGTGACTGACGACCAGCGCACCGCCGACCACGGGAAGCCCTTCCCCGAGTGGTTCGGGCATGGTGTGGAGGCCGCATTATTGGCACCCACGGCCGTGAACCAGCAGAAGTTCGTGTTTGTCCTGCACGATGGCAACCGTGTGGAGGCCAAGGCGAAGTTCTCCCTCATCGGCTATGCCAAACTCGACCTCGGCATCGCCAAATGCCATTTCGAGATCGGCGCGGGGAAAGGGAGTTTTGAGTGGTTATAGCATTTGGTCGCATCTCTTCGAGATGCGACCTGCAGTGCGTGCGTGACACCTCTCCGAGGCATCACCACACGATTGACAAACAATTTGTATATTGAAAAAAAATGAGGTGAGGTTAAGGCTGTTCATCGGAAAAAAGTGTATCTTTGCATTTTGGGATAAGGAAAAACTAATACTTGTTATGAGCAAATATGAGATTCCATTTTTAACAGCTGCCGTGCAGGCTTTCGGACAACGTTTCGCGATGCCCCGACAAGCAGCGTTCAACTACCTGCACAAGCACAAAGGACTATCCTTCCTGATTGAGTTTTACGATGTGGAACATCTTCAGTCGATGGATGAAACTATAGACGATCTACTCATTATTTGCCAACAAAACGGAGGTTTGCTTGCATGAAACTATACCACGGTACAAATACTGACATTGAGGTGATAGACCTCTCCCGAGGCTTGCGACACAAAGACTTCGGCAAAGGATTCTATGCAACACCAGACAGAACAACTGCTGTACGTATGGCCCAAAAACGAGCTCGACTTTTTGGAGGGGAAGCTACGTTGATAACCTACGAATTTGACGAAACGACATTGCCATCAGATTTGAAGATAAAACGATTTCCTGAAAAAGCTACTGTAGAGTGGCTTTTGTTTGTGGATGCAAATCGTGATAGAAAGAACACATCGTCCATTCACGATTACGACATCGTTATTGGCCCGATTGCTAATGATGGTGTTGTGCTGCAACTGACCAATTATCGTGAAGGTATTTATTCTCCCGAACAGGCCGCATTGTTGTTACAAGACAAATATCTTGACCAGCAATATTACTTTGGAACAGACAGAGCTCTGTGTTTCCTCCATAAAATAAATGTTGAAACCGTATGATTCAGCCAAATCATCACCAAATAGCGACATATCTTACCGACTACGCCTTGAGCGAGTTGGTGAAATATGTGATGGAGGACACTGGGAGCAGTATTGAGCAGGCAATGGAGAAGGTCTATAATTCCCCATTGATGGATATCTTGCAGGATGAGGAAGGCGAGTTGTATGTGCAAAGCCCAGCGTATCTGTATGAGCTGATGAATATCCAGATGACATCAAAATATAAGGATATTTGGTTTGGTTGTCTTCATGTTAAAACTCGTTCAAGAAATAATGAATTATTGGGTGATGTGGAAGGCGCATACGCCCAAACAATTGCAAAAGCCCATAACAAAGATGTATTTGTTTCTTTACTTAAAGAATACACTTTAAATTATGATCTCGAGTATGTCGAATTAGAAGACATATCCACTTTGCAATACCGTTTGTGGAACCAACTGCCAATTTCCGAAGCGTTACTTGAAGAAGCGAAATCTTTACAAGATTACGGACATATTCGTTTCAGCACATTCCACACTTATTAATATTCCATTAACCGAACAAAGGAAAGATAGTCATGAAGAAAACTATACCCTTTGGGTGCCAAACTTCGAGATAGAATCGCACATTTACTCTTTGGGGATTTAGCAAAATCGACAAACAATATTAAGGCCTCTTAAAAATGTGTAAACAGTAACCCTGAATTCATTATGAAAGATATGAGTAATCAACCCGATCGCAGTACACAGATTATCCGCACCAGTTGGATCGGCATCGCCGCCAACGTGCTTTTGGCGGCTTTCAAGGCCGGTGTCGGCATTGTGGCCAGCAGTGTGGCCATCGTGATGGACGCCGTCAACAACCTCAGCGACGCGCTCTCGAGCGTCATCACCATCGTGGGCACGAAGCTCTCGCAGCGTCCCGCCGACCGCAAGCATCCCTTCGGCTTCGGGCGCATCGAGTATTTCAGCGCCATCATCATCGCCGTCATCGTGCT